>Ga0189291_100067_pt1 | contig 146410 bp, 138 predicted proteins | sample UW1redminimetaG_FD_130331 | JGI IMG/M metagenome (GOLD analysis project Ga0189291, IMG submission 130331) | Marine microbial communities from the Costa Rica Dome - UW179B-red mini metaG | ecosystem: Environmental > Aquatic > Marine > Oceanic > Photic zone | place: Costa Rica: the Eastern...
ACCATCGAACAAAGGCGCTTGCATCACCGCAAGATAGCCGCATAATATCAACCAACAGATGGAACCAAATACTCGCCTGTTTTAAACCGCCATATGTCTCAAATTATCTGACGACGGACACCCAATTGGCTAAAGCACCGGTGGTACCGCTTATCGGGGCTAGTGATCCAGCGGTGGCCGTGAAAACAGCCAAAGCACTAAATGCGGGCGGGCTGAGCATTATTGAGGTCGTATTGCGGACCGATGAGGCGGTGGATTGCATGGAAGCCATCGTCAAAGAGACTTCCGGGCTCATCGTGGGGGCCGGAACCGTGCTGACGGTCGAGCAGGCAGAAGAAGTCATATCGCGCGGCGCCCAATTTGTCGTGTCGCCCGGGCTGGTGGATGAAGTGGCTGAATATTGCTTGGAACGATCTGTTCCGATGTTTGCCGGTACGATGACCGCCGGTGAAGTCCAGCGCGCCTATGCGCTCGGTCTTCGTACGGTCAAATTTTTCCCGGCATCGCTGGCAGGTGGAGTGCCGATGTTAAAGGCGCTTTCGTCTGTGTTTCGCGACATGCGTTTCATGCCAACCGGGGGAGTATCTGCGGATAATCTGGGCGAGTTCCTGGCCGTGCCATCGGTGATTGCCTGCGGTGGCAGCTGGCTCACTCCTGCTGCCGAAATAGAGGCAGGTAATTTTGAAGCAATAACGAATTTGGCGCGCGAGGCAGTAGCGCTCGCCAGCGCCGCTAGACCATAAGGAAGATATCATGGCAGATTTTTTGTCATTCGGGGAAATCATGCTGCGGTTAAAAACACCTGGGCATGAGCGGTTTTTTCAATCGCCTGAATTTGAAGCTACTTTTGGTGGCGGTGAAGCCAATGTCGCGGTTGCGTTGAGCAATTACGGCCTGTCCTCGGCCTTTGTTACTGCGCTACCCGATAATGACATCGGCCAGCACGCTATCAATGAAGTGCGTCGCTTTGGCGTTGATACCTCGATGATCCGTCGCAGCGGCGATCGTGTTGGAATCTATTATCTGGAATCAGGTGCAAATCAGCGACCCTCAAAAGTTATCTATGATCGCGCCGCGTCTTCGATTTGCGAATGCGGTCCCGGCGATTTCGACTGGCCGACAATTTTTGGCGGCGCAAAATGGCTGCACATTACAGGTATCACTCCCGCGCTTAGCCAATCAGCAGCTGACCTGAGCCTTGAATGCCTCAAAGAAGCGAAAAAGGCCGGCGTGACGGTGTCCTGCGATTTCAATTATCGCGGCAAATTGTGGAAATATGGCAAGACCGCGCCAGAGGTGATGACCGAGCTGGTGAAATATGTCGATGTTGGCATTGCCAATGAAGAGGATTGCCAAAAGTCGCTAGGTATCAGTGTCGATGTCGACGTTGAAGCAGGCGAACTCGACACCAAGAAATATGAAGCACTGTCAGAAAAGGTGCTGGAACTCTATCCTGAGATGAAAACAATCGCGATTACCCTGCGTGAGAGCATGAGTGCCGACCGCAATGGCTGGTCGGCCTGTCTGCGCGAACGCGGCGGAGATTTCAAACTATCGCGGCGCTATGAAATTACCGATATTATCGACCGCGTTGGCGGCGGTGACAGCTTTGCGTCTGCGTTGATCTGCGGATTGAATAAATATGAAGATCGGCAGCAATCATTGGAGTTCGCTGTGGCCGGAAGCTGTTTGAAGCACAGCATTTTGGGGGACTTTAACCGGGTCTCTGTCAGCGAAGTAGAAAAGCTAATGGATGGTGATGGCTCAGGGCGAGTGCAGCGTTAAGATCGCAATTTCACAATAAAACTCAGTCCCCGCCTTCGAAAAGGGGTGGACGCTGCAACGATCAAGAATTTTAGTGAGGTTCGAATTTCTGAAATGTGTCGCACGCGACTTGGTGTGTCATAGAACAGCGAGTTGTGGTTCTAAGCACCCCGGCTCGCTGCCACACGATTGGACCCAACAGCGTGACAAGAAATGCACCGCCGCTACCGTCTGCTATGAGCGCAAAAGCGGACACATCGACTAGTTGATGCAGCCAGCAGTCAACCTCCATTTGGCATTGACGATTAGATTCCTTTTGAAATTATACGACGGGCTGCATTGAGCTGCTTTTCAACAGTCGAGATAATTCAGAATATTTGTCCGGACAAAATATTCTGGACCTTCCGAAATCACTGCCATAGGTGTTAGGCCTAGTTCAACAGCCGCTCAGACAGCGTCTGTGATCTGCATTTGCGGTCTATTGAACGAAATACCGGCCCTGAGAGGATATTTTGTGCGCCCATCACTACTTCTAAATTTTTCGTTTCTAACGCTGATCTGTCTGGCTTCTTGTTCGGCAGCTCAATCTCAGACAATTCACGATAATCCGGTGCAATCCGATATTACAATCACACGTGATTTCGTGCCAGGCCCGTTTGGTCAGGTCCATGTACGGATAGCAAAACCGATAGTGCAAGTCAGCCAGCCACCGTTGATATTGTTTCACCCAACCCCTTATTCTGGGGACTATTTTATCAAATATATGCGGCTGATGGCACAGGACCGAATTGTCGTGGCGATAGACACACCGGGATATGGTGATTCTGACAGGCCCAAGGAACTGCCATCAATCAACGATTACGCGACGTCTGCTGGGGCAGCAATTGATGCGATGGGTTTCGGCAAGGAACAGATTGATCTTCTGGGTTATCACACTGGAGGCTTGATCGCCGTTGAGCTAGCTGCGACACGTCCAGACACGGTGCGCCGATTGGTTTTACCCGGATTTCCTTTCTTCGCCGGAGAGGATAGGAAAAAGGCATATGAGGAAAATGTGAAGCCGGACCCGGTGGAAACCGATGGCTCGCATTTGTCGAAAAAATGGGAGTTCTCAAATATGGCTGCGCCAGCTGGTTTGAGTCTGGAGCGTGGGCAAGAGCATTTCAACGATTCCGTCCAATGCTATCCCCATTGCTGGCAGGCCTATCACGCGGTCTTTACTTATGAGACGGAAAAACAACTCCAGAAGATTGCGCAACCTGTGTTGCTCATTACCATCAATGGCAGCCTGAAAAAAGAAACGGAAACAGCCCGCAAATATATTTCCGATGCGAAGCTGCTTCATATTCCGGAAATAACTCTGGGCGGCTTTGACCTGTTTCCTGGGAAATATGCGAAGCTGTCCAGAGATTTTCTAAACAACAGAGAAATCAAATAATGGCGGAACAAAACATCAGAGCTAATGTCCGCTTTGGGCGCAAAAGCAGACATTAAAATTCTGCCCTTGTCAGCCGTGGAAACAGTCTTCAAACTCATGACATGAGACAATCAATCTTGACCATTCCGCGTCTTTCCACCGAACGCCTTTCGCTTCGCAGACCTGAGCCGAGAGATAGAAAGGCCCTCATCTCACTGGCGGATGATTGGGAAGTCGCAAAGAATCTTGCCCGACTACCAAACCCGTACGGTGAGAAAGATGCTGACTTTTACTTCAAAGAAGTTGTGCCTAATGAACTGACATGGGCGATAGTTCTGGCAGATGAGTTTATCGGTAGTATCGGCCTCACTCCACATGATGAGGAAAAATGGGAATTGGGCTATTGGATCGGTCAACAATATTGGGGATACGGTTATGTAACCGAGGCCGCTAAGTCTGTTCTTTCTTGGGCGATAACAACACTTGAAAGGCCGACAATCGTATCCGGTTGTTTTACAGAAAATGCAGCATCCTATCGCGTATTGAGAAAGCTTGGTTTTGTTGAAGTAGGGCTGTCATCACGCGCCTCACTTGCGCGCGGTCAGGAACTTTCACATAAAGATATGGTTCTTCACCTCGATAGCTAAAACTCTTGTTCAAATTTAGCGGGCACAACCCCAATGTCCGCTTTCGGGATATAACGGACATAACGATTTAATCGAGTTCGCTTTTTCGTTTTTGCCACAATCGTCCGTCGATGGCCGAAAGTCCCGGTCCAATGATAAACATTCCAATTATGTGGTTTTGTTTGAAGGCTTTCTCCCAACAGGCCTGCGCGGCATGGCGGGGCTCAAGCTGGGCGGGCAGCGAGATTAACGGTAGCAATACCCTAACCTATTATCTGGGTGGCCACGCGGTGAAGGAATTCGAAGGCGAAGACGGCTTGCTGTTTACCAGTGGTGCCTGATCCAACAGAATCTCCCATTCATCTCAAGATAGTTTCGGCAGGTTAGAATTAGGGGTGAACATAGCCACTCAGGGCGGTGTCACTGGCTTTATCGAGGGCAGTGCCGATATCAGCGATGACTACAAGAGCTATGGTGGCCGTACGGGGCTCCGCATCCGGTTCTAGAATGTCAATCATAATGCCTATTCTGGTGTCGCGGCCGCACGTCCCCGCGTTGCAGAAAAACCTATGGTTTCGAGAGGGGCGACGGGTCTTGCGTTCCAGTAGTTGTGCAAATCGCTCGATATAGAATCAAACATGCTCGAAAAAATCATCCATAGAAAATCTAGGAAAACGACGTGCTAATCTTTGAACGAAGAAATGCAAAATGCGAGAAATAGAAAGATCATGCTCTCGCTATGTATACTCTACGCGGGACTCATCATCTTGTTAATTGGTACAAAATTCCTCTGATTTCAAACTGACCACAGATATAATAAATGCTGCAATATATTTTCTTTTGGGTAAGCGTCATACACCTTCTTTCGAAGTTGCCGGGCTCACAGCTTAAGCAGTAGGCGTGCATTGCCGGAGAGAAACGCTTCCACCCGCTGCGTTGTCATTTGCGACCAAACGTCTATTGAACCCATTACGACGCTATATTCGATAATACTACACATATGTATTATTGAATATAGTGAATTGTCTGTGGGGAAGGACTGAGGTGACTGCGTCAAAGTACAGAATCTATTTCCTGTTGCAGAGAGTTTCACATGGCTTGAAAAAAAAGGCCGACACAGCATTGCTCGAAGCCGACGGGATGTCGACGGCGCAAGCGGCGGTTATGTCACTCATTGCCGGTGAAGATGGCGTATCACAGAGTTATTTAGCAAGCAGATTGAAACGGCGAGAGAGCGCGATCGCCACGATGGCGAACCGTCTGCTTAAAGCCGGTTACATTACCAGAATGCGGTCTGATTCCGATGGCCGCGCATGGGTTTTGAAGCCAACAGATAAAGGATTATCTGCGCTAGATGCGATGAGCAGTTCGTTTGCGGCCATAAACGGCATTTTGGACGAAGCGTTCGAGCTGGACGATCTAAAAAGCCTTGCTCGCGGTCTTCACGCTGTCTTGGATAAGCTCGAAGAGCCGGATGGCGAGTAACTTGTAATGGCTCCGCTACTCGCGAGATTCATTTCCCTATACCACTTATAGCAGAGTGAATCGATGCACCACTTCCCAACATTCATATCCGGTTGATAACGAGAATTGCCCAAAGGCCCTGTCCGGGTAATCCGGTGGAGCTTTTAGCTAACTAATGTCCGTTCTCAGGATGAAGCAGCCATCGGGAGAATAGACACCTTATCTGAAACATCAATCTTAGTGAGGCCTAAAAACCAGGGAAATATCGCACTCCACTTGGTCTTTGGGTAGGAGCATGAGTCCGATCCACACGACCCACCCGTTTCTGCCTTCAAAGCCCGATCAAAGTGTTATGAAGTGCGCGATTTTCGTTTACCCGACTTTGGTGTGCGGATAACTAATGGTGGCCGCAAGACCTTCTTCAATCGCTATCGCTACCCAACAGATACCCCAGCTCATTCCGCGCTTCACACATATTCCGTAAGTATTTGAAATAATGGTGAGCCCTGCTGGGTTCGAACCAGCGACCTACTGATTAAAAGTCAGTTGCTCTACCGACTGAGCTAAGGGCCCCCAGACATAAAATGCTTTGCATAAATGCTCGTGAGAAGCGCCTCCCTAGTGGTGCTTGGCTTTGGGGTCAAGCGGCTTTGCTCTGTTTGCGCAGGATTTTATCGATGGGGCTTGCGGGATGCGATTTGCGCAATTGTGAGCCCGGTTACCGGATCACGCCATTTCGCCGCTATTTCGGCGGCGGGCCGCAGGACAAAGGGGCGTTCCCGCATCATCGGGTGAGGAATGGTGAGCTGGGGATCATCGCCAGAGAATGCGCCTTCACTCCATAATATAATGTCGAGATCGAGCACCCTTTGTGACCATCGCTGGCCGCGCCGGTTGCCAAAGCGTGATTCGATATACTTGAGGAGGATAAGCAGGTCGCCTGGATCAAGCCCGGTTTTAATGACCGCTGCTGCGTTAGCATAAGTGCGGCTTGATGGCCCCACTGGCCGGGAGGAGAGGGTGGTTGAACGTTCCAAAATGCTCAACCCCAGCTGCTCCATTGCCGTTAAAGCCGCTGCAATGATTTTGAGGGGAGGGCCATGTCGAACGTGACGCTGGTTGGAGCCCAAGGCGATCAGGAAGCGGGTTTCCGGCATTGAGCGCCTCTTTTTTTGTTACAACTAGCAGCAAACTAACAGTTTAAAGCTTTTCAAAGCGCTGCTACCATGGAACGGAAATAAGACAAACTGAGGAGCAATATTATGGGCGGTCGACATCTGGGCAAAGGCGCCACAACTTTGTTGATTGCGGGATTGGTCGTTTCTTTGGCCGCGTGCAGTGGCAATGACGCGGCCTCTGAGCTCGAACCCGCCGAGAGCATTGCCCGCGCCGCTCTGGTAGGCGCAGACGAAGCCCAATATGGCGAAGTTATCATTGGTGAGGGCGATGGCGGTCTAATCGTACAGATTAAAGCCGAAGGCCTTACACCTGGGCCACGCGGCGTGCATATTCACGAAGTCGGAAAATGCGAAGGGCCGGACTATAAGTCGGCCGGCGGTCATTGGAACCCAACCGAGAAAGAGCATGGATTGGAAAATCCAAAGGGCTCGCATATGGGTGATTTTTTCAATCTTGAGATTGGAGAGGACGGTAAGGGATTGGTCGAGGCAAAAATCGATGGCGCCAGTTTGAAAGAAGGCACCAACGCGCTTATGGATGCCGATGGCGCGGCCTTTGTGGTTCATGCGGGCGCGGATGATTTGAAAACCGATCCATCGGGTGAGAGCGGTGGTCGGATCGCCTGCGGTGTTTTTGAACTACAGAAATTCGAGCCTGCCAATTGATATGGGGCAGGTGATCGCGGTCACAAATATTTCGTAAAATACTATATATCGAGTTTAGCTATCGGGGGGTCGCATGGCTATTTCAATTCTTTTTGTGTGCATGGGTAATATTTGTCGGTCGCCACTGGCCGAAGCCGCACTGCGTCAGGAATGCGCGCGGGCCGGAACAGGCATGATTATCGATTCTGCGGGAACGCATGACTGGCATACCGGACGGCCGCCGGATGATCGGGCCCAGGCTGTGGCCGCTCGCAACGAGGCGCCGATAGATCATCTGCGCGCACGGCCTGTGCGCACAGCGGATTTTCGCAATTTTGATCATATCATCGCGCTCGACAAGGAAAATCTGTCCAATCTGAAAGCGATACAGCCATCGGACGGATCCGCTACGCTTTCGTTGCTGTTGGATTTTGTCGAAGGCCGGGCAGGCCAGGACGTCGATGATCCTTACTATGGAACGGACGAAGCCTTTGACCAGACCTGGGCAGATGCTGTTGCTGGAGCCAAAGCGTTTGTCGCCAAATTCGGTTGACCGGTTTCGCTGTTCAAAAAACGCTGACCGCGCCCGGTGTTGAATGTTCGCGCGGGACCTATCGGGTTCCGGATTCGACATTTTTTGACCACTGGGCGCTTATCAATTGATAGCATCTATGGGTTCAATCGTTTATTTTGTCGGTTGATCATGCGGTTTTTCTTGAAAAGTTCACATAATCAACCGATATTGGAAAGGACAGACGCGAAAACTCGTTTTTTGCGACTTAATTATTGAGGAGTTTGAATATCATGGCTTGGCCTGACCCACGAGCGACAATGTCGCGTAACCCTGTTGGCACAGCGCCACAATCCGATGCCGCTTATGACGCTGGATTGCGGACGTACATGCTCAAAGTCTATAATTACATGGCGAGCGGCGTGCTGCTCACCGGTATTGTGGCGATGCTTTTTGCCAGTTCCGGTATGGCTGCGGAAATCATGTTTGGCGGCGGACCCCTGAAATGGGTGATTATCCTGTCCCCACTGGCCATCGTATTTGCGATGAGCTTTGGACAGAATAAATTCTCGACAATGACGCTTCAGGCAATGTTCTGGGGCTTCGCGACCTTAATGGGTCTCTCCATGTCGACGATTTTCCTCGTCTATACGGGCGCTTCCATTGCTCAGACTTTCTTCGCCACATCGGCGGCTTTCTTGGGTCTTAGCCTTTTTGGTTACACCACGAAAAAAGACCTGTCCGGTTGGGGTAGCTTCCTGATCATGGGAGTTATTGGCCTGCTGGTGGCGATGGTGATCAACATCTTCCTGCAATCCACGATGATGCATTTTGTCATCAGTGCCATTGGTGTTCTGGTCTTCGCAGGCCTGACCGCTTATGATACGCAGCGTATTAAGAATATGTATTCTTACGTTGCTGGTACGGACATGGTTGGCAAAGTGATTATCATGAGCGCGCTCAGCCTGTATCTGGACTTTATCAACATGTTCCAGTTCCTGCTCAGCTTTATGGGCAGCCAAGACTAAGCCCTTATTCATAAGCTCTGAATTACAGAAAAGCCCGGCAGGAAACTGCTGGGCTTTTTCTTTTGCCTATTGATCGCTTTTCTGACGCTATTGCTGGACAATCGGAGGGGCGCGGAATAGGAGTTTCGTGGGAATTATAGGGGAATATGAAGTGCTTCAAAATATCAAAAATGCCCGTCTATTTGTTGTTGTTGCGGCCGTGTCTGTACTGGCTGCTTGCCAGACAGCGCCTCCTCCTCCGCCGTCCGCTCCTGTTGCGGCTCCACAATATACGCCGCGCGCGCCGACAACGCCCTTTGGCGCAAGCATCAACACCATCGTACCGCAACTCCGCCCTGATGGCTTACGTCAAACGATTAACCGTGATCTCGGTCCGCTGGAGACCCTGTGGCATGTAAGAGCTGCGTTGAATGTCGCGGCGCTTAGCTGCACCGCCCCCCAATATGCGCGCCTGATAGATGATTATAATGCCTTTATCGGCAATAATAAAAAATATCTACGTAACGCGAATAATGCGATCATAAGCAAATATCGCCGCGAACAGGGCAGCGGTTACAAGCAGGCGCATGATCGTCATCAGACCAGTCTTTATAATTTCTGGTCCTTCTCACCTCTGCGTCGCCCTTTTTGTGATCAGGCCGTTCAGGTCAGTCAGCGTGCCATTGTTACAAAGTCGGATGGCATGGAGGATTTCGGCGCGGCAGCACTCGTCGAGCTGGAAAAACCGTTTAATGATTTTTATCTAGCCTATGAAGAATATGAAAGAGATCTCGATGCTTGGCGCCGGCAATATGCGCCGGAACAGGCTCGTGACGCTGCTGATGAAACGATCAATACGACCGGGCTGACCGAAGGAAACTAAGCTCGTGTAAGCGCACATTAGAATTTTGGATAAAAAGAAGGCCAGATGGGTGAACCATCTGGCCTTTGACTTTCAGCTTTGAGAGATGAGGAAATCTTGCTGAAAGAAGGAGGGATAACGTTAGAAGCCGAACCGGACTCCAACGGAACTCTTGTCTGCCGCCGCTGGTCCAGCATCAGACAAAAAGTCTGACCGGACCGAGCTGGAGAGGAAACGGCCGGGATTGACTGCATCCACACCGCTATCTTGCGCGTTGGAGCGGTAGGAAAATTCTTGTGGGATGAACAATCCCGACAGGCCGGCATTGGGCTCTATGGTAATAGGCGCTTCGTTATTCTGTACTCGGAAGCCCGGTTCAAATTCAGCGATCATGGTTGCCATAAAACTGGGCTCTTGTTTGCCAGTTACGCCGGCCAAATCAAAATTACTGATAGGAAGGTCGATAGCCTGATGCTGTTGGGGGGCAGCAGCCTCAACCATGGTTTCGGTGTCGATGGCGGAGTCAGCAAATGCTGGCGTCGCGGTGATGCTGATAAGGGCAGCTGCGGCAGCGAGGGTGATATTTTTCATGACTTCGTCCTTCCTATCGTTTGCAGCTAGCGCTTGCTTGCTGCTCTCATAGGAGGTTTCGGGCCGACGTCGGATAAGGTTACAATGCCCGTATTTTTTTATCTTTTTGCTTTAGGCTGCCGGCATCAATGCGGCGTCAATCGCTTTGGATTCCTTGTATTTCTCGCGTTCTCTCAGCCGTTCTGCATAAGCGATAAAACTGTCACGCTCCGGAAAAGTCTTAAACTGCAATCCCCAATCAACCTGTGACCCGACATAGACATCTGCCATCGTGAAGCGATCGCCGCAGACATATTGATTAGACTGCAACATCTGGTCGAGCACATCCATAGCGCGGTCATAGCTGCCATAACCTGCCGAGCGTTCCTGTTCGGCTGTAACAGACAGTCCTAAATTACGATCCAGAACGGCTTGCTCGATTGGGCCAGCAGCGAAAAACAGCCAGCGATAATAGTCGGCGCGCTCATCGGGCGCCGGAGTCAGCCCGGCATCTGGAAAACTATCCGCCAGATAGGCGCATATGGCGGCGCATTCTGTAATGATCTGGCCGCTGTGGACTATTGCTGGAACTTTACCCATGGGGTTGACCGCAAGATAGTTCGCAGACTTCATGTCATCATATTCGACAATCTTCTGATCATAATCCGCGCCCGCTTCATGCAATGCCCAGCGGGCGATCTGACCACGAGACATTGGGTTTGTATAGAAGGTGAGGGTGGGTGCGGTTGATGACATGATCGGCTCCTATGACAGCGAAGATCAAGTCTATAACAGACTGCTTTCGGTTTTGTAGGCCGTCGTTATCTATACTGACATTTGACGTTTGCAGAAACCAAGTGGATGTCTGCAAAGGCCGCGGTCACCGTCTCTCCACTATTGTCGGTATCGCTGGATATGGCGATGGAGGTTACTTTAGCTTTACCGGTTTTAAACTGTTTTTGGATGTCAGAAGCGAGATTACGGCGTTCGTTTACCCATGTCCCAGCCTGTGCGGCCCCGCTCTGTGCGACGATGATTTTTGCTTGCTTGGTATAGACGTTATTCCGAGCAGTCCCGACCGGAAAGCGGTTGTCCCAGACGTAATTTATCGCCCCATCGGGTATGGTATTGCCACCTCGTGTGCGAGCGAGCGCCAGCTTGGCGCGGGTCCCGAGCGAAATCGCGCTGCTCGGTAAGTCCAGCCCGATGTAAACGCGTGCAGCCTGATCATCACCAGACTTTTTAGCAATATTCGCTGTTTTCACGACATCGTTAACCCGCCAGCGCCAGCACAGCACCGGTGTCTTTGTAAGGTTCACCGTCACCGACCGGGTGAGCAGAGCCATGCTCTTGCGGGCATAGGCTTCGATGGCCGGAACGCCTTGTATCCGTTTCGCGGCGAATTTGGTCGCAGGGACTTTCTTGTCGATCTGTACGCTGCGCCATCCGGCAGTGCCGCTGGCAAAATTGCTGATCCGTTGCACGCCGCCCGATTGGGCTGCTACCATAGTTGGTGATGCGGTGAGCACGACGGCGACGGCGGAAAGAAAAGCTTTGTACATAGTTTGTCAGGTCCGGTTTAAGCGCCAGTCATAGCTTAGAAAGCTGACCTTTGTCTTACCGGATTTTAGAGCGGCTTGTTGTCCCTTGGTGAGGCCGAGAGAGCCAGCATAGATCGCAAGAAATTGATTGAGGTTCTTCGCGCCGCGCCACCCTTTTTCAAAATCGCCGCGATACCATTTGAAGACATTGGAAACCTGAAGCTTGCCATCTTTCAGGCGATTGCGGCTACGGTCGCGCAAGAAGTCTTTTGTCGCGGTTTGAAGTTGGGTGGACAGGGTGCTGCCGCGATAGGCGGTATTGCGCAGGGCCGGGCATCCGATGCTGGCGCAGTTCACCGCAAAATGAATACGCGGCTCGTTATAACGTCCGCTGCCGCGGATCAGCGTATGTTCGATATGGTCCAGCGAGACGGTGTCGCCGAATAGCGGAATGAACTTCTGCTTCCAGGGGGAGCGGATGATCGAGCCCAGATCCTTGATCGACTTCAAATTGGGATATTCGGTTAGAATAAGCTCAACCGTCCACGCATTATAAGCATTGATCAGAAAGGCGAGCTGGTCGTTTTTGGACCATTTGTTGAAGGTCGCTTGGCTGACTGATGACGTGGATTCGAGATAGGCCTTTAGTTTTGCTCGGTCTGTTTTGAAGCGCGCGTAATTGACCTTTGAAGATGTTCCGCCACCGGTAACGACGACATTGCGTTTCAGCAGGGAATTCCAACCAGAATGATCATGAGCCGCCCACGCGCTGGTCGAAAGCGACAGCGCGATCAACGATAACAAGAGCCGCAATAGCATGTAGAAAGTCCCTCTTCGGTGCAGATAGTTGCTGGTTCGCGCCGTATCGGTTTCAGGTTACAATATGACTGCAAAGAGCGTGAAAGCCCGCTGTTAAATCATTGTTTTCCATATTTTCCTTCGATCTGCTGGAGAATTTCGGCAAGGGAGCGCTCTGGCACGGAGGTGAATGTCTGGCCCGTTTTGGTCAATTTTTCTATCCGGTCCAGACGGAACATGCGGAAATCGTCGCGCAATTCGCACCATGCTACCAATGTCCATGTCTTGCCCCAAAACCACAGGCCCAATGGTTGGACGGTGCGGTGTGTCGCGGATCCTTCCTGATCATGATAGTCAAAGGACAATATATCGCGGCCATCAATTGCGGCTTCGCAGCGGTCAATGACTTCGCGGGTCTTTCCGCCAAGCCCCATTTCCGGAGCGAATATCTTCGCGCCGCCGACACGGCCACGCTCTTTTTCGGGCAATACCGTTTCGATCTTAACAAGAGCCTCTTCCGCCGCGGCAATCATCGCGGTCCCGCCCCAGGCGCGAACCATGCGGGCGCCAGTGACAAGCGCAACAATTTCCTCACGCGTGAACATAAGCGGCGGCAAATCGAAGCCGCTGCGCATAATATATCCGATACCCGCTTCGCCGTCGATAGGAACGCCGGTGGATTGCAAGTCGGCAATGTCTCGATAGATCGTCCGTTCGGAAACCTCCAAACGCTCGGCAAGCATCGCTGCGGTGACAAGCCGACCGCCTCGCAGATATTGGACGATCTGAAAGAGGCGGTCGGCTCTACGCATAATTCAGTTCTTAAAAATACCGAGCGAGTTGCCCTCGGTATCCTTTGCATAGAAAAATGATCCTGCGGGAATGGCAATGACGTCGGAAACGACTTCGCCGCCGCCTTTCTTCACACGCTCCATAGCATCATCAAGGTAGCCGTCGACCGCGAGATGCGCGGTAATGCCATCGCCCGCCGTTGCGGGTTTTCCCTCGTAAAGGTGACCCGATGATGCATTCGGACCTTCATAGGGCAACATCATCATGGGTTGTGGTCCTGCTTCGTTCCTCGTGAGCGGGGCTTCCAGTAAGGTCTCGTAAAAGCGCGTTGCCCTTTCGAGATCGGTTGCGGGAATTTCGGTCCATACGAGACGGTTATGTTTGGCTTCAGTCATTAACTTGCTCCTGCTTGTTGTTGGGGACAAGTTTGCTAATGCCATAACCCTCCTGACAGCATATTGTCAGGAGGGTTTAAATATTTCACGGTTATTTGCAATCGGTGTCGAGAAGAACGTTAAATCCGCCATAGATCAAACGCTTCCCATCCATTGGCATTTCGGTGCCCGGGGGCGGCATGCGTTTGTCCATGCGCATCTTTGCAGCGCCTTGATCAAAAGCGTCTTTGGAAGGCCATTCGGCATAACCGAAAGCGATAGCTTCACCGGCCGTTGCCTTAACTGCCTGTTTGAAATCGCTCACCTTGCCATCTTCAATCTCTGCAGCCCAGCCATCGGCTGCTCGTAAGGCGCCATGGTCAATTGCTAGCTCGCGCATCGTCTTGCACATATCGGCAAAGGCGTCGCGCTTCTCTTTTGGGACCGGAGCGACATAGCCCTGAACATAACCGGTTGAGCCGCCTGTTCCGCTCTCACCTAATGTTTCAAAGCCTGAATAGATCATCCGCATGCCGTCAAACGGCATTTCCGCAGGCTCCTCCATCCGCTCGTCGCTCATCATGTCTTCATGGGCCTTGTCGCATTTGTCTTTCGTTTCCCAATCGATCCATGAGAAGACAATATTTTCTGCTTTCTCGGCGTTCACCGCTCCGTACATGTCGGTAATTTCGCCCCGCGGCACATCGCATCCCCAACATTCGACAATCCGCCGCGCGCCATAATCGGTAAAAAGCGGCACAGATTCGCGCGCCATCTTTAGATAGGGCTCCCTATTGGCTTCGGGAACGGGAATGATGAATCCTTGAAAATACGCCATTTTCTCTCTCCTCGCCCCGAATATAGCAAATTTGAGCGTTTCAATCACGCCCACAAAAAAACGGCGTAAGACCAGTCACGCCGTTTTATATTTTGGGTGCACGGATTGAATCGTGCTTTTGAAGTAAAGCTACTTGCTTTTGCTTGGCGCCTTTTTCTTCGGCGCGGATTTTTTCTTTTTGCTGGCCGGTGCCGCAGGTGTAACCTCAAAAGTCAGCGCATTATCTTTCAGATGCACCTTAACCTCGCCGCCATTGACCAGCTTGCCGAATAGCAGCTCCTCAGCCAGTGGTTGCTTGATCTTCTCTTGGATCAGACGGCCCATTGGGCGCGCACCATAGAGCTTGTCATATCCGCGTTCGGTGAGCCACGCCTGCGCATCTTCGTCCAGCGTAATGTGGACGTTCTGATCCGCCAGTTGCAATTCGAGCTCGAGAATGAACTTCTCGACAACCCGTGCGACAACTTCTGGCGGCAGGTAAGCGAACGGAACAATGGCATCCAGACGATTGCGGAATTCGGGGGTGAACATTTTCTTCACCGCTTCATCGCTGGCATCTTCCTTGGACACATTGCCAAAGCCAATACCTTCTTTCGCCATGTCAGACGCACCAGCATTGGTGGTCATGATCAAAATCACATTGCGGAAATCGACGGTCTTGCCGTGGTGATCGGTCAGCTTGCCATTATCCATGACCTGCAACAGGATGTTGAACAGATCAGGATGGGCTTTCTCGATCTCATCGAGCAACAGCACACAATGCGGGTTCTGATCGATCGCATCGGTGAGCAATCCGCCCTGATCATAGCCGACATAGCCCGGAGGCGCGCCGATTAGACGAGAGACGCTGTGGCGCTCCATATATTCGGACATATCAAAGCGTTTGAGTGGTATACCCATGATCGATGACAATTGTCGCGCGACCTCGGTTTTACCAACGCCAGTCGGGCCGGAGAACAGATAGTTGCCAATCGGCTTGTCTGGTTCGCGAAGGCCAGCACGAGACAGCTTGATAGCGCTCGACAACTTTTCAATGGCTGGGTTTTGGCCAAAGACAACGCGCTTGAGATCTCTGTCGAGACTTTCGAGTGTTTTCTTGTCATCTTTCGACACGGATTTGGGCGGGATGCGCGCCATGGTGGCGATAACCGCTTCAATATCCTTGGTCGTGATCATCTTCTTGCGGCGTGAAGGCGGCAACAACATTTGCATCGCGCCAACTTCGTCAATCACATCAATCGCTTTATCCGGCAATTTGCGGTCATTAATATAGCGTGTGGAGAGTTCCACGGCCGATTTCAGGGCATCGGGTGCATAGCGCACATTGTGATGCTCTTCGAATGCGGAACGCAGGCCAGCGAGGATTTTGATGGTGTCCTCGACGCTAGGCTCGTTGACATCAATTTTCTGGAACCGGCGCAATAGAGCCCGATCCTTTTCAAAGTGGTTGCGGAATTCTTTATAAGTGGTCGATCCGATGCAACGGATAATACCGCCTGACAAAGCTGGTTTCAGCAGGTTGGATGCATCCATCGCGCCGCCGCTGGTTGCACCAGCGCCAATTACGGTGTGAATTTCATCAATGAACAGGATCGCGTCCGGCATTTTTTCCAGCTCGGAAACAACCTGTTTCAGACGTTCTTCAAAATCGCCGCGATAGCGCGTGCCAGCGAGTAGCGATCCCATGTCCAACGAATAGATAACCGCTGGCTTCAATACGTCGGGAACATTTTCTTCTACAATGCGAAGGGCAAGGCCTTCGGCGATAGCGGTTTTACCAACGCCGGGTTCGCCCACATAAAGCGGATTATTCTTGGACCGGCGGCACAGGATTTGCACGGTGCGATCAACTTCGGCTTGGCGACCAATCAGCGGATCGATCCGGCCATCTTTGGCTTTCTCGTTTAGATTGACGGTAAATTGGTCGAGCGCGGTCTCTTTTTTGCTTTTCGCTTCTTTCTTGTCGTCGCCTTCATCGCTGCCGGACAACTCTGCTGGATCGACCGACTGGCCGCCTTTGCCGACGCCGTGGCTGATAAAGCTGACAGCGTCGAGACGGCTCATGTCCTGCTGCTGGAGGAAATAAACGGCATAGCTTTCGCGTTCGGAGAAAAGGGCAACCAGCACGTTGGCGCCTGTAACTTCGTCTTTTCCTGACGACTGCACATGCAATATGGCGCGCTGGACAACCCGTTGGAAGCCCGATGTTGGGGAGGGATCGATGGATTTTTCAACTTTCAAGGAATCAAGTTCGCTGTCGAGATAAAGTACAACGGCATCTTCCAGTTCAGCCACATCAACACCGCAAGCATTCATCACTTGAGAAGCATCTCCATCATCAATTAGCGCCAGCAAAAGATGTTCCAAAGTCGCATATTCATGAGACCGATCGGCAGCATTTTTCAGCGCCTGATGAAGGGTCTTTTCCAGTGATTCTGCGAATGAAGGCATGTACTTACTCCTTGATGGGACAGAGAATTGTCCCGTTAGCCGAAAAACTATGGGGTCTGATGTTACTCTGACCTTAACTATTCGGCTTCCTTCTTAATCTATGCGTAACCCGAAAAACATCAAGGGCATATCCAAAGAACGGCAAGCTTTGAGCCAAGGTTAAACGTATTTTTGCGTCTTTTCTCCTAAACGGTTCAAGCCGGATCAAATTAAGTTTGAATATTAAGATATAGGGTTAACAAATCCTTACCAAAGCTGTGAATATTTACGTCTTTTTAAATAGGCTATCGGCACTGGCCCGATGTGAGACCGCAAAGCTTTTCTTTGCTTCGCAGCGGCTTATTTCGGTTTTGAGCACCGATATTCGCTTTTCCAGCTCATCTACAGAAAATGGGTCGAGATCCTGTTTTACTAGCAGACTGAGTGGATCATTAGCGCTACGCGGCAGATCATCGTCATTATCCATGTAAATTTATCCTGTCTTTTTCGGCCATTTGCCTCGCTAATGTTGACCGGCACGGGTTTGCTGTCAATAAGGATGGTGGATAAAAACGAGCACCGGATAGCTATGCGTTTTTGGGATAATTAGGGGCAAGCCATGACAGTATCAGAAGTTTTGCAGTCGGAAATGATCGCCGTCGCGATAAGCGAACCGGGCGGTCCGGAGGTCTTGAAGCCTCAGACTATGGCCGTGCCAGAACCCGCTGCCGGAGAAGTGTTGATCAAAGTGGCTGCCGCTGGCGTGAACCGGCCTGATGTCGTGCAGCGCATGGGGCTCTATCCGGCTCCTCCGGGCGCATCACCGTTACCGGGTCTCGAAGTGTCCGGCACTGTGGTCGCATTGGGCGACGGCGTGGAACCGGAATGGATGGGCCGCCAGATATGCGCGCTCACCAATGGTGGCGGCTATGCCGAGTTTTGTGTGGCTCCGGCCGGACAATGCCTTCCTGTGCCTGAGAATCTGACAATGGAGGAAGCCGCGGCGTTGCCCGAAACCCTTTTCACTGTTTGGAGTAATTTGTTTAACCGGGCCTTCGCACGGGAAGATGAAACCGTGCTTATTCACGGCGGCACCAGCGGGATCGGCACGATGGCGATCATGCTTGGTAAGCTCGTCGGGTTAAAAGTGATTGTGACCTGCGGTTCTGATCAAAAATGCACAGCGGCTAAATCCATCGGTGCGGACCATGCGATCAACTATAAAAGCCAGGATTTTGTTGAAGAGGTGAAGAAAATCACCGGCGGGCAAGGCGTCGAAGTGGTGTTGGATATGGTTGCCGGCGACTATGTCGCGCGCAATCTGAATTGCCTGAAAGAAGATGGCCGGCACGTGACCATCGCGGTTCAGGGAGGCATGAGCGCGACCTTGAACATGGCGCAGATTATGATGAAACGATTGACGTTGACCGGATCAACCCTGCGTCCGCAGTCCGCAGACCGCAAGGCGTTGCTTGCTGATGAAATCTATCGCTATGTTTGGCCAGATGTTGAAGCCGGCAAGTTAAAGCCGGTTATGGATGAAACATTCACGCTTGCCGATGCTGCCAAAGCGCATGCCCATATGGAAGCAGGTGACCATATCGGGAAGATTGTTCTCAAGGTGAGCTAACGGATGGATAAAGATATCGACTTTCACGGCGCGAAAGCAGCGTTTTTTGTCGATGATCAATTGCTTGTCTATCGCCGCGACAATAATCCCGAAATTCCCTTCCCAAACATGTGGGATTTGCCTGGCGGTGGCCGCGAAAATGGGGAAACTGGGGCCGAGTGCGTTGCCCGAGAAACTTTTGAAGAATTTGGTATCAAGGTCGATACCGACGCGCTTGATTATGTTCAGCATTATGAGAATTGGCGCAGGGGAAATAGCCTGCGCGCCTTATTTTTCGTTGGTGAGCTCTCTGCGGCGCAAGTGGCTGGAATTGTTTTTGGTGATGAAGGCCAGCACTGGCAAATTATGGCCATGAATGAGTTTTTGGAGAGTGATGAAGCGGTGCCGCATTTGCAGGACCGGCTCCGCGATTTTGCCAGAGCCAGCGCTCGACTGGGTCAAAAATAGATAGCTGAACCAAATATCTTGCCGACTCTTTCGATATCCCCTACATAGGGCTCAACAAACGGCCGCTCCCAAAAGGGGCGGCCCTTATTTTTTAAGAAGGATGCCACCGTGGCCCAAGATAACCCAACTCCGCTGATGCAGCACGCGACCGCCAGCTGGCTGGTAGATAATACCGGTTTGAGCTTTGACCAAATTGCTGAATTTTGTGGTATTCACATTCTCGAAGTCAACGCGATGGCTGATGATCTGGCGAGTTCAAAATATACCGGTCGTGATCCTGTGCAGGCACATGAACTGACCAATGAAGAAATTGCGAAGGCCGAAGCGGACCCCGAATATCGAATGAAGCTGCAAAAAGGCCCAGATCAGGTGCGCCGCACCAAAGGCCCTCGCTATACGCCCGTATCCAAGCGTCAGGACAAGCCAGATGGCATCGCCTGGTTGCTACGCAATCACGCGGAAATTTCTGATGCGCAAGTCGGCAAGTTGATCGGTACGACGCGCACCACGATCAATGCGATCCGTGACCGTGAGCACTGGAACATCGCTAATATTGTGCCGAAAGACCCGGTTACACTGGGGCTTTGTTCTCAGCGCGAATTGGATGCTGTCGTTGCAAAAGCGGCGAAGAAGGCCGGTATTGAGCCAGAAGTGCCTGAAGACAAGAAACTGGGCGGCGACAAAGAAGCGCTTATCGCTGAACTGCATGAAGAGCGGGCACAGGCTGAACGCGATGCAGAGGCTGCACTGGCCGCGGAATCCGGCGAGGAAGAAATTGCTACCGAAGATCTGACCGCAGAAACTCTGTTTAAAGATAGCTGATAGCGGCCCCGTCATTCCGGTTTATTCCGGAGTTGTCGGACACTAGTAAAATTAACTGCCCAATTAAATCGGGTTGCGCCGGTTTGCTGCCTATGCCTATGGTCGGTTTATGGATGCTCCCACAAAACCCCCCGCTTATGATGCAACGCTAGCCGATCATGGCTTTGATCCGATAGAGGCGGATGGGTTGACCTATCCGCTTGGCGATTATGAGCCGAAATATGGCGAATATTTTGAACTCATGCCCGGCATAGGCTGGACCCGCACGCCGGTTCCCGGGCCGCTGGGGCATATTAATAACTGGGTATTGGACGACGTCCATCCGGATGGAACGCCGGGTTTTGCCATTGTCGACACCGGTCTTTTCATGCCCGCCGTCATTGAATCCTGGAAAACGCTTTTCAAAACGGGTCTCAATGGCAAGACAGCGACCAAGATTGTCGTCACCCATTTCCATCCCGACCATGTTGGTTGTGCCGGCTGGCTTGCGAAAAGGTTCAAGGCGCCGCTGCATATGAACCGTACCGAATGGTTGCTTGCGCGGATGCTGACCGCTGATGTCAGCGCGGATGTACCGCAGGAGGCGATTGATGAATGGCGTTTCGCTGGCTGGGACGAAGATCTGATCAAAGAAAAATGTGAAGGCGGCTGGGGCCGTTTTGCCCGCGCTGTATCGCAATTGCCCGTTGGTCATATCCGTATGGATGAGGGTGATAGCCTGACCATCGGGGACAATGACTGGCGGGTGATGATCGGGCGCGGACACACGCCGGAACATGCCTGTTTGATTGACGATGCCAATCATGTGATGATTTCTGGTGACCAGATATTGCCGCGGATTACATCCAATATTTCGGTCATGCTAAGCGAGCCGACGGCCGACCCGCTTGGCGAATGGCTTGACAGCATAGACCGGTTCCGCGCTGAAATTGACCCTAACCTGCTGGTGCTGCCCGCGCATGGTCGTCCGTTCAAGGGCGCGCACCAGCGGTTGGACACGCTGGCGCTGCGCCACAATGAGGCGCTGGATGATGTGGTGGCCGCGCTGGCCGAGAAGCCGATGCGGGTAGTGGATAGCTTTCCTCTGCTATTTTCGCGGCCCATTGGTCATGATGTCATAGGCATGGCAACCGGAGAAGCGATGGCTACGCTGCGCCATCTGGAATATACCGGCCGGGCGACGCATGACATGAAGGATGGCATCGCTTGGTATAGTGGGGTTTGATCCAGCGCTGCGCTGGCTATCCTAACGCCGCGAACGTCATGGATGATTGATTAAAATACGTGCGATTTGCTCCATTCCCAAATAGGCCTTTCCTGCATAGCGGCCCATCCATTATAGGTTTTTGATGCCCTCGACCTCGCACCCTCTTCTCGGTGTTGAGTATTTGACAATTTCGGACATAACTATTTCTTTGGCGGAAAACTAGGCTTCCTTGGTGTGAAGTTAGTGAAGTTAAGCCTTAATCAGGTGATTAAATTGTCATTTGCAACCTTGTCGCCGGAATGGCATAGTGCGATTCAAGCTGGGAGAGACGGCAAATGGCTACACAGGTAAAAGAGGAAAGCGGCGGCGGTTCGCAAGCACAGGTCGAATCGGTCGATGTCCTGATCGTCGGTGCAGGTATTTCAGGTATTGGCATGGCGGTGCATCTGCGCGACAAATGTCCGGGTAAGAGCTTTGCCTTGGTCGAGCGCCGTGACGAGATTGGCGGGACTTGGAACCTGTTTCAATATCCCGGCATCCGTTCGGACAGTGATATGCATACGCTGGGCTTTAATTTTGAGCCTTGGACCGAGCAAAAAGCGATTGCCGATGGTCCGTCAATTATGAACTATCTCCACCGGATCAAGGCGAAGCATGATCTGGAAAAACACATCCATTTCGGCCACAAAGTATTGTCGGCAAGCTGGTCGAGCGAGGACGCGCGCTGGACGGTGACCGCCGAGAAATCAGACGGTAGCCATGCCGTAATGCACGCCAATTTCCTCTATATGGGGTCGGGCTATTATGACTATGACCAAGGCTATGACGCGCAGATTGCGGGTATAGAGAATTTCAAAGGCGACGTCGTCCACCCGCAATTCTGGCCCAAGGATTTGGACTATAGCGGCAAGAAGGTCGTGATCATCGGCAGCGGTGCAACAGCGGTAACCATTGTCCCCGTCATGGCCGAAAAAGCGGCTCACGTGACGATGCTGCAACGCACGCCGACATGGTATTTTGCCCGCAATGCCAAGGACCATCTCGCCAATTTCCTGCGCAAGATCATGCCCGACCAATGGGCTTATAATATCATCCGCTGGAAAAATGTGAAAATGCAGGATCTGACCTTCAACATGGCCCGAAACCAGCCTGAGAAGATCGTGAAAAAGCTTGAAAAACCGCTCAAGAAAGAGCTGGGCGATAAATATAACAAAGAAGATTACACCCCGCCTTACGGGCCTTGGGAGCAGCGGCTCTGCCTTGTACCCGATAGTGACATGTTCAAGGCCATCAGCTCTGGTGCTGCGGATGTTAAAACCGGGCATATTGATACGGTAACCGCTGACGGCATCACATTGAAATCTGGTGAGACACTGGACGCGGATGTGATTGTTACAGCGACTGGCCTGAAGCTGGCGGTGGCCGGCAAGGTCGCGTTTGAAGTTGATGGAAAGCCGATCAACTTCCACGATCATTTCTATTATAAAGGCTGCATGTTCTCAGACATTCCGAACATGGCTATCGTCTTTGGCTATCTGAACGCATCTTGGACGCTCAAGGCTGATATCGTCTCGGAATATACATGCCGGTTGCTCAACCATATGGATGCAACCAGCACCCGGATTGCGAACCCGGTCCTGTCAGAGTCGGTAGAGGAAGAAGAGCTGTTTGACTTCTCATCAGGCTATATCAAACGTTCAATCAATGAGTTGCCGCGCAACAGCACAGCAATGCCCTGGAAATTGAACCAGGATTATTTGTTCGATAAAAAGATATTGCTCAAAGAATCCGTCGATGATGGTGTGATCCAGTTTTACGGACCGAATAGTGCGGCTACCGGGCGGGACGAATTGACCATGGAAGCGGCCGAATAAGCCTCAGCGGTAAATATTTTCGCGTTACGAGCTTTTAATTGACATTAGTGTTAGTAAGTATCTTCTATGGAAAATGAAATTATCGACGTTCTGATTGTTGGTGCTGGTCTGTCCGGTATCGGCGCTGCGGTTCACTTGACGAAAAGATGCTCAGGCAAAAGCTTTGCGATTGTTGAAGGTCGCGAACGGCTTGGGGGTACGTGGGATTTGTTCCGCTATCCGGGTATCCGCTCGGACAGCGATATGTACACGCTGGGTTATAATTTCAAACCATGGACGGCGCGCAAGGCCATTGCCGATGCGCCTTCGATCCTCAACTATCTCCACGAGACGGTTGAGGAATACAAGCTGGAAGACAAAATCCGGTTCAACCAAAAAGTCGTCAACGCCAGCTGGTCGAGCAAAGAGGCTTTGTGGACGGTCAGCCTCAAACATGGTGATGGATCGGACAGCACCATCCAATGCAATTTCCTCCACATGTGTTCTGGCTATTATAGCTATGACGAAGCCCATAGTCCCGACTTTCCGGGCAAAGAGGCTTTTGCAGGGCAGATTGTGCATCCGCAATTCTGGCCAGAAAATATCGATTATGCTGGCAAGAAAGTCGTTGTCATCGGCAGTGGCGCGACCGCTGTGACATTGGTGCCATCCATGGCTGAAATGGCAGGTCATGTAACCATGCTCCAGCGTTCACCGACTTATATCGTGTCGCTGCCTGGTGAGGATAAATGGGCGTTGCGGTTCCGGAAAATCATGCCTGGGAAGCTCGCCTATCTGTTTACGCGCTGGAAAAACGTGCTGTGGGGCCTGTTTACGTTCAACCTTGCGCGTAACAAACCAAAGGCTTTCAAAAAGCGCATATTGGATATGGTGAAAGAAGAAATGGGCGAGGGCGTTGACATGACCCATTTCACGCCCAGCTATAACCCATGGGATCAGCGTCTATGCCTAGTACCGGACAGCGATTTATTCAGCGCGATTAAATCAGGCAAAGCATCTGTTGTTACCGATCAGATCGACCGCTTTACCGAAAAGGGCATCGTGTTGCAGTCTGGCGAAACGCTGGAAGCGGATATTATCGTCACGGCAACGGGCTTGAAAATGCTCACCGGCGGTAGCGCCGCTATTGAAGTTGACGGTGAGCCAGTCGTTTTCGGCGAGAAAATAAACTATAAAGGCGTTATGTTTTCCGGCGTTCCTAATTTCGGCATGACCATGGGCTATACCAATGCCAGCTGGACATTGAAGGCCGATCTGACGAGCGAGTATGTTTGTCGGTTGATCAACTTCATGGACAAAAACGGCACCTCGATTGCAACGCCCACTCTGCCTGCTGACGGTTCGGTTGGGACTGAACCAATGCTTGATTTTACCTCCGGCTATGTCCAGCGCGCAATTAAGGACTTACCGAAGCAGGGAGACCGTAAACCTTGGCGACTCAATCAGAATTACCCCAAGGATATTATTAACTTGCGGCATAAGACGGTGGATGATGGCGTATTGGTTTTTGCCAAAGCGGGAAGCCCGTCGTTGAAGCCATCAACGGATGCTCCGGAAAAGGAGTCGGTTCCGGCCTGATTACACTCTCGCGTTCCGCGAATTGTGGGTCTATAGAATGGCGATGATAGACTTTAAGACATTGATAGAGGCCGACAAAGGCCAAGCCGCCCGGACCATCCAGATATTGGACGTCCATATTTTTGAAAGCTGGCTCAAAGACCAGCCGGATAGCGTTCGTAGTCTGGTGAAGGCCTATAAATTTGTTGCCAATCCGGAATCCTATCTGATCCTCCCCATTGTAAATGCAAAGGGTAAGCCTGATAAATCAGAGCAGGGCGACTTCACGGTTGTGGCAGGCGTTATCAATCACAAGAAGCTTGATCCATGGGCTCTTGCGAAGCTTGGCGGCAGGTTGCCGGAAGGCAAATATCGCCTTGCTGGTGCCAGCGCAAAAGATGCATTGTTTAGTTGGTTGATCCCACAGCATGAGTTTGACCAATATAAGGAATTACCTGACCGTCAGGGCCCAAGTATATTGCTGGTCAAGGATGAGATTGCCCAAGTGGATGAAGCTGTTCGTCAGGCTGAAGCCACTGCATTAGTCCGCGATATGGTCAATACGCCCGCCGCTGATATGGGACCAAATAAGCTTGAGGATATCGTCGAAAAACTAGCCGAAGCGCATGGCGCCGACCTGAAAGTTACCCGCGGCGATACGTTGGAAAAGCATTTTCCGATGATTCATGGCGTCGGTAAAGCGGCGATGCGGGATCATGCCCCGCGCCTGATCGAACTAAAATGGGGTAAGGCAGATGCGCCGAAAATAGCGATCGTCGGCAAAGGCGTAACCTTTGACAGTGGCGGGCTTTCGATGAAATCCCCAGCGGGCATGCTAATCATGAAGAAAGATATGGGCGGCGCTGCTCATGCGATCGCGTTAGCCAAGATGATCATGGAAGGTAAATTGCCGGTACAGCTTCACTTGCTGGTGCCAGCAGTCGAGAATTCTGTTGATGGTCATGCCCTACGTCCTGGCGACGTGCTCAACAGCCGCAAGGGACTTACGGTGGAAATTGGTAATACCGATGCCGAAGGGCGCTTGGTTTTGGGAGATGCGCTGACGCTTGCTGGCGAAGAAGAGCCTGAGCTCATCATTGATTTTGCAACACTGACGGGAGCTGCCCGGGTTGCCCTGGGACCCGACTTGCCGGCGCTGTTTTGTAGTGATGACGAGATGGCGGCTGGTCTTCTGGAGAGCGGTGAGGAGGAAGATGACCCTCTATGGCGGATGCCCTTGTGGTCGCGCTATGAATATCGTCTCAAAAGTCCGATTGCTGACACCAACAACGTGGCCGTCGGTTCTTTTGCAGGCTGCATCACCGCAGCTTTGTTCCTGAAAAAATTCGTGCCCGATGATATCCCTTGGGCGCATTTCGATACCTATGCGTGGCGACCGGCTAGTAAAGCTGGACGACCTAAAGGCGGAGAAGCTTTGGGTTTACGGGCAAGCTGGAACTATCTGAAAGGCCGTTACGCCAAGTAAACTGTTGCAGTCGCTGCTTGATCAACAGGTGGTATCTCGGTTAAGGGCGGCGGGTGTCACAGCTTTGTCATAAGGCGTGGGAGTCGCGCAGTTGCGGCAAAAGCCGTAAATGGGGTAATGAATAAAAATGAATATTGTCGGGGACATTAAAGCCGGAGATCAGGCTGCGCGCGCGAAATTCTCGCTGCACGGCCCTGAAGAGGATTTTGACCCTCGGACGACTGCTCATCGCGGTGATCTGGCGGATATTTCGCTAGCGGGAAAATTGTTTGCGCCACATTATGCCGAGGCTATTCCAATGCGCTGTGCCGCGCCTAAGGCGATGATCCGCAAGCAAGGCGGCAAGGACCATGAAGCTGTTTCCGAGCTATTACATGGCGAGGATTTTCATCTACTGGATGTTGTCGGTGATTGGGCTTGGGGTTTTTGCGAGCATGATGACTATGTTGGCTATCTGCCGGTGCATGCCTTGCAGCATCAGCGCAAAACGGCTCAACCTACCCATTTGATATCGGCGCGCGCGGCCCTTATATTCATTGAACCGGACGTCAAAGCCGGTGTGATCAAGCGCTTGCCTATGGGTGCGAAACTGGCTTGCGGTGAACCAAGCGAATGCGGCAAGTTCTTGAAAACGGGTAAAGGCTATGTCCATATCCGCCATGTTCAGGAAATTGGCGCAAAGCTGGTTTTTGATGGCACCAACAGTACCGTGGCTTTTGCCGAGCAGCTGGTTGGCGCGCCTTATCTATGGGGCGGCCGCAGTGGCGATGGTCTCGACTGTTCCGGGTTGATCCAGATGGTACTTGGCCTGACCGGGCAAAGAGCGCCGCGGGACGCGGATCAGCAGCTAGAGGCCGTCGGAACCGAGATCTCTGCCGATGAACCGCTGAAACGCGGCGATTTTGTATTTTTCCCCGACCATGTTGGCATAATGGCGGACGGCGAACGGATTATCCATGCCAACATTCATTGGATGAGAGTAATTTCCGAACCGCTTAGCGATGTGATCGCTCGCTTTGGCGAAGATGTCGAGCAACCGGTGTTGGCGCGCAAGCGTCTCGGATGACGAAAGACCATGACACATAGTGTTTTCATCGATGGGGCGGCCGGGACAACCGGCCTTGAAATTGCCGATCGGCTAGGGTCGCGGCAGGAGTTTGACCTTGTGCGATTGCCCGAGGAAAAGCGTAAAGACGCCAATGCCCGACACGAAGCCATAAATGACAGTGATTTTGTAATTTTGTGCCTTCCCGACGAAGCGGCCATCGAAGCTGTGTCATTGATCGAAAATGAGAGCACCCGAGTTATTGACGCGTCTTCTGCCCACCGCACAGTGGCTGGGTGGGTCTATGGTTTTGCTGAATTTCAAGAGGGCCAGCGGGAGCGTATCGCGAACGCGAGGTTCGTTTCCAATCCGGGTTGTTATCCGACCGGTTTTCTAGGGCTTGTTGCGCCGCTGATCGCGCGGGGGCTGTTGCCTGCCGACTGGCCCTATTCGGTTAACGCAGTGTCCGGTTATTCCGGCGGCGGTAAAGCGCTGATTGAGCGGTTTGAGCAAGAACCGGATATCGGCTTTCGCAGCTATGGTCTGACGCTTGAGCACAAGCACATGCCTGAGATGAAGCGCCATGCTGGCCTTAAGCACGATGTAATTTTTGCGCCAGCAGTTGTCCGGGCCTATCGCGGGATGATTGTTGAGGTGCCGCTCAGTCTATCGGCTATGGGCGGTAGTTTAAAAGCCGCTGACTTACTGGACGCGCTGAAACATCACTATGATGGCTCCGCTATCGTAGGTGTACATAACGGCAATGGTCTCGGTGAACTGTTGCTAGCCGACAATGATTCCGCAACAGATCGGCTTGACCTATATGTGTTCGCTGATGACAGCGGCAATCAAGTTCGGCTGATCGCCAAGCTCGATAACCTTGGCAAAGGCGCGGCCGGTAGCACCGTTCAGGATCTGAACATCATGGCTGGTCTTGATGAAACTCTAGGGCTCCGACTGTAAGACTGACAGTCTTACTCTGCAGCAGGTTCCTCACGATCGGGTCGCAAACTGGTTCCAGCCCGGCCACTGCGAAACGATGTAAACCAGCTAACCGGATTAAGACTAGTGGTTCCGTCGAGCGAGAAAGTAATAAATTCCGCGCGACCACCTACATTCTCCCATGGAATGGTGCCATTCAAGCCGAGCGGGCTTGCCACACGGCTATCGGCGGACAAATCGCGATTGTCGCCCATCAGGTAGATGTGGTCTTCTGGGATGATGACAGGCGCGATATCGTCCGTCTGCTGTGGCCCCAAGTCGATGATATCATAGCTTACGCCATTGGGCAGAGTTTCGCGTACAATTGGTAGCGTGCAAAAGCTATTGCCGTTCACATCCGTATCTCGCAGTCCCGGAAATTCGGTCCCACCGCACGGCGAATTGGCGTCGATTGGCAGATTTAAGTCAGGTTGTACCTCTTGTTTGACCGCTTCACCGTTTAGGAAAACTTGGCCACCGCGCAGCTCCAGCATGTCGCCCGGAAGGCCGATTACCCGTTTGATATAGTCGCTGCTTTGATCCTTGGGTGTCAGGATCACAATGTCCCCGCGTTCGGGCAACGATCCGAACAGTCGTCCTTCCATGCGCGGCAAGATATGAAATGTGGGGGATACCCATGACCAGCCATAAGCATATTTGCTGACGATCAGTCGGTCACCGACCAACAACCCAGGCATCATCGAAACGGAAGGGATATAAAAAGGCTTCGCGACGAGGCTGTGAAAGGCCAGAACTGCCAGTAACAAAAGGCCGATGCTCTTGGCTTCACCAATCCAGTCGGTCTTCTCTTTTTCGGAATCATCCACCGCTATTGCCGGGTCATCCGCCTTTTCTAAAGCCATATCCTGTTTTCTTCTTCTATTGCCGTCTCGACCAATTCCAGTCTGCCGACCGTCTACCGGGAAGGTATCGCTTCGATAATAACGAATGCTTGTGCCCATGGATGATCGTCAGTGAGTGTCAGGTGAACAACTGCATCATATCCCGCTGGAGTCAGCGCGTCGAGCCGTTTTTTTGCACCTCCGGCCAGCGCTAATGTCGGTGCCCCGCTTTTGGCGTTGATAACCCCGATATCTTTCATAAAAACGCCCGCTCGAAAGCCAGTTCCTACCGCTTTGGAATAAGCCTCTTTGGCGGCGAAGCGTTTCGCATAAGTTCCAGCCTTTGTATAAGGTCTCCGTGCCGCTTTGGCGCGTTCGACTTCGGTGAAGACCCGCTTTTCAAAGCGATCGCCAAAACGGTCGAGCGAATTTTGGATGCGTTCGATGTTGCAGAGGTCTGAACCCAATCCTATGATCATGACGTTGCACTCATCGCGCTTCGTTTATCAATGCGCGCATCTGTTGGATACTGCCCGCCAGCCCACCAAATATCGCTTCTCCGATCAAGAAATGACCGATATTCAGTTCAACCAATTGCGGGATAGCGGCAATTGGTATGACATTGTCAAAAGTTAGGCCGTGACCGGCATGAGGCTCAATTCCGTTCTTCGCGGCGAGGGCTGCGGCATCACTAATCCGGAGCAATTCTTTTTCCCGCTCCGCGCCGGTGGCATGAGCATAATGGCCGGTATGAAATTCGACCACTGGCGCACCGAGATGGATTGCGGCTTCAATCTGCCGCGGGTCTGGTTCGATAAACAGGCTAACCCGGATATTGGCATCGCGCAGCTGCCCAACAAAATCTTTCAGCCGATTATGCTGTCCCGCGGCGTCCAACCCGCCTTCGGTGGTCCGTTCTTCCCGTTTTTCTGGGACAATACAGGCCGCATGGGGTTTGTGGCGCAGCGCGATCTCCAACATCTCGTCAGTGGCGGCCATCTCTAGGTTCAACGGAATGGAGAGTGTCTTCATCAACTCCAACAAATCATCATCACGAATGTGCCGTCTGTCTTCGCGCAAATGGGCGGTTATACCATCGGCACCCGCTTCCGCCGCCATCGTCGCGGCTCGAACGGGTTGGGGATGGTCGCCACCCCGAGCGTTTCGGATGGTAGCAACGTGGTCAATATTGACGCCTAATCGTAAAGCTGATGTGCCGTTCATGCCTTGCGGCTTCCCGGCTTTGTGGTCGGGATCGCCGCCAACTCGGCTGGCAGGTTGTCATCCGTATAAGAAGGTACCTCAAGCGCGATCAGCGGAAAGAAAGGAACGTCAAAGGTCGCGGACCCATTGGATCTATCTACCAAGGCGCCTGCTGCAATTACGTCTCCGCCCGCTTGGCCAATCGCTTTGATCGCTTCGCGCGAAGACAGGCCGGTTGTCACAACATCTTCCATCATCAGAACTTTTTGACCAGCTTCTAGGTGGAAACCTCGTCGCAATTCGAACGTACCTTCGGGGCGCTCGAGAAAAATCGCTTCGGTCCCAAGTGCTCTGCCCATTTCATGGCCGACGATAACGCCGCCCATTGCCGGTGAAACGACAATATCGATGGAACTGCGAATGTCTGCGGGTATTTTTGCAACCAGCGCTTTGGTCAACCGCGCGCCACGCGCGGGGTCCATCAACACCCGCGCGCACTGTAAATATTGAGCGCTGTGACGACCAGAGGATAATATAAAATGCCCTTCCAGAAGCGCGTCGCTGGCGCGGAATTCAGCCAATATTTCGGTTTCAGTCACTATTTTATTCCGTCCTGATTGATTTAGCGTTTTTAAAATGGGTTCATCTTGGTTCTAATGAAAGACCAAAAACTTGAAAAATATGCGTAGAGTAGCTTGAGGCTTGCGACAACCCTGCTTATAAGCCGCTCCAAACGGGATGTTTCAGGTTGATGGGGCTGATGTCCATTTGGGCATATTTACCAGAATTTCTGGTTGGTCTAGAGGCTGAAAACTACTGGATTCTGGGGTTTAGATAAGGTTGAGCAAGTAATGACTCATTATGTGAAAGCATGGATTTTGGCATTGGGCCTGATTCTCACACCCGCGACGGTGGTGGCGCAAGATGCGTTGCCAACGGCTCCGGGGGCGGATGCTGCGCCGGTTGCGGCTGGTGTTGACTCAGAAGCGCCGGCTGCTGACACGGCACCTGCTTCTGGACTGGACCCAGCGCTATATACACCTATGAAACCGACCGAAGGCGTTGGTATGCCGGTTGACAAGGGTATCGATTTTCAACCCCAAGTCAGTGAAACAGGCAAGCAGGCTAAATGGATTAACAATGTCATTCTGTTGCCGATTATGACCGCAATTTGCCTGGTCGTCCTCGGATTGCTATTTTGGGTTATGGTTCGGTTCCGTCGCGGCGCCAATCCGGAACCATCAAAAACAACGCATAACACGTTTATCGAAGTGGTTTGGACGGTTGTTCCTGTGCTGATTTTGCTGGTTATAGCGGTTCCATCCATCAGTCTTCTTGCTAAGCAATTTGAACCTGCGCCAGAAGATGCGTTGACCGTAAAAATTACCGGATACCAGTGGTATTGGGGTTATAATTATCCTGATAACGGCGATTTTGAGATTATTTCCAACATGCTCACCGAAGATGAAGCCAATGCTCGCGGAGAGCCTTTCCAACTCGCGGTCGATAATCGGATGGTCATTCCGGTCGGGAAGCCCGTCAAGATGTTGATCACCGGCGCCGACGTCATTCACAGCTTTGCTTTACCTGCGGCTTGGTTCAAGCTCGACGCCGTTCCCGGACGGATCAACGAAAAAGTGATGCAGATTGACGAAGTTGGCGTTTATTACGGCCAGTGTTCAGAGCTTTGCGGCGCGCGGCATGGCTTTATGCCGATTACTGTTGAAGTTCTGCCGGAAGATAAATTTAACGACTGGGTGCGTGCCAACGGCGGAACCGTAAAGGGCGATGAAGCCGCGGAAATGGATACTGCCGAAGCTGAAGGCGATGACGCTGCAGCCGAGGAGACCGCATCAGACGACACGACAACAGAAGGCGCGCCTGCTGATGCAGCCGCCGCTGCAAATTAAGGAATTAGCGATGACAACTATTGCAGCAGACGGCCAGATTTCGGATGATCACGCACACGATGCGGATCATAAACCAGCCTTTTTTCAACGTTGGTTCATGTCCACCAACCATAAAGATATTGGTACACTCTATCTGATTTTCGCAATCATCGCCGGTATTATCGGCGGTGCGATTTCGGGTATGATGCGGATGGAACTGGCTGAGCCGGGCATTCAATATCTGTCAGGCTGGGTGGGAGCGGGCGCCTCTGCCGATGAAGCGCTCCATCTTTGGAACGTTTTGATTACAGCCCATGGTCTTATCATGGTCTTCTTCATGGTCATGCCTGCGATGATTGGTGGCTTTGGTAACTGGTTTGTGCCGCTGATGATTGGCGCGCCGGATATGGCCTTTCCCCGAATGAACAACGTCAGTTTCTGGCTTCTTATTCCAGCTTTTCTATTGCTTTTGGGATCTGCTTTCGTGCCGGGTGGAACCGGTAACGGGGCCGGTACGGGGTGGACGGTTTATGCGCCGCTATCGACCAGCGGCTCAGTTGGACCTGCGGTGGATATGGCGATCCTGTCGCTCCATTTGGCCGGTGCAAGTTCGATTCTGGGTGCGGTGAATTTTATCACCACGATCTTCAATATGCGCGCTCCGGGCATGACTCTGCACAAAATGCCGCTCTTTGTCTGGTCCGTACTCGTAACCGCTTTCTTGCTACTTCTGGCGCTTCCGGTGCTAGCTGCTGCTATCACGATGCTACTCACCGATCGTAACTTCGGGACGACATTCTTTGACGCAGCAGGCGGCGGTGATCCGGTGTTGTATCAGCATTTGTTCTGGTTCTTCGGTCACCCCGAGGTGTACATTATGATCTTGCCCGGTTTTGGCATGGTCAGCCATATTATCTCTACCTTCTCTCGTAAGCCGATTTTCGGTTACTTGGGAATGGCATATGCGATGGTAGCAATTGGCGTGGTCGGCTTCGTAGTCTGGGCGCACCACATGTTCACTACCGGTATGTCGGTTAACGTAAAAATGTACTTTACCGCAGCTACTATGGTTATCGCCGTGCCGACCGGTATCAAGATTTTTTCTTGGATCGCCACTATGTGGGGCGGGTCGATGACTTTCAAAACGCCGATGGTTTGGGCTTTGGGCTTCATTTTCATGTTCACCGTCGGTGGTGTGACCGGTGTTGTGCTGGCCAATGGCGGTATTGATGATAATCTGCATGACACTTATTATGTGGTTGCTCACTTCCACTATGTGTTGTCGCTGGGCGCGGTCTTCTCGATCTTTGCAGGCTTCTACTACTGGTTCCCGAAAATGTCGGGGCGGATGTATAGCGAGCTGCTGGGCCAACTGCATTTCTGGATTTTCTTTATCGGTGTGAACATCTTGTTCTTCCCCATGCACTTCCTGGGCAACCAGAGCATGCCGCGCCGCTATCCTGATTATCCTGAGCAGTTTGCTTATTGGAACGAGATTGCGTCCATCGGATATGTGGTCATGGCAGTCGGTGTGTTGATATTCTTTGTCAATATCGCCTGGTCACTGGTTGCTGGCCGTAAGGCAGAAGCTAACTACTGGGGTGAGGGGGCGACGACGCTTGAATGGACATTGTCTAGTCCGCCGCCATTCCACCAGTTCGAAACGCTGCCCCAGATTAAGTAATTCGGGCGTAGATTACGGTAATAGTCTGTCCGGTCGCCTTCGGGTTGCTGGGCAGATTGCCAAAATGACCATTTGAGATAATCGATATTGATATGACAATCGCTTCGACATCACCGCATAAGCTGGCCAGCGCGCGCGATTTGTTTGCGCTGACCAAACCTCGCGTCATGTCGTTAGTGATTTTCACGGCTATCTGTGGACTGCTTGCGGCACCAGGATCCATTCATCCGGTGATCGGGTTTACTGCTATACTAGCAATCAGTCTTGGCGCCGGGGCATCGGCGGCGCTCAATCAGTGGTATGAATATGATATAGACGCTGTGATGAAGCGGACGGCAAATCGTCCGCTGCCAGCGGGTCGTATGGATCGTGAAACCGCCCTGCATTTCGGTATCGGGCTATCTGTTTTCTCTGTCTTGCTGATGGGCGTTGCGGTGAACTGGCTGAGCGCGGCCATACTTGCGTTCTCCATATTTTTCTATGCCGTGATCTACACGATCTGGTTAAAGCGCAGTACGCCGCAAAATATCGTCATCGGCGGTGCTGCTGGCGCCTTCCCCCCTGTGATTGGCTGGGCAGCCGTGACTGGCGACATCACATTGATGCCGATATTGTTGTTCGCAATTATATTTTTCTGGACGCCACCACATTTCTGGGCACTGGCGCTGTTTGTGAATAGCGATTATTCCAAAGCGGGCGTACCAATGATGCCAGTCGTCGCTGGCAGGCAATCAACCCGCAAACAGGTTGCGGGTTACAGCCTCGTTCTTGCGGCCTGCGCCATCGCCCCCTTCGCGATCGGTGCGACCGGAGCAGTCTACGGCGCAACTGCAATAGCACTAAGCGTGGCCTTTACCTTTTTGTCTTTCCGCGTTGGCGTTAGCAAGACAGAGAATCCGAGCGCGATGAAAGCCGAAAAAGATTTGTTCAAATTTTCCATTTTCTATCTTTTCGCTTTATTCGGCGCGTTGGTTGCAGACAGGATGATATTCACATGAGTGAGATAGATCCAAAAAATGCAGCAATGTCGCCTGAGGAACAAAAAGCCTATCAAGCGAAGCAAAAGCAGCGTGCAGCGATTATGGCTGGCTTGCTCTTTTTCCTTGTCGTGTTATTTTACTTGATCACTTTCGTTAAAATAAACAGTTCGATATCATGAGCCACGCGCAGAGCAGAGACTTATCGACTAAAAACCTTCGCATTGCGGCGGTGGCCGGTGCGATGGGTTTTGCGATGTTGGGCATGGGCTATGCCGCTGTCCCTCTCTATGAAATTTTTTGCCGGGTCACCGGATATGGCGGGACCACACAACGGGTTGACGCGGCGCAAGCAGCCACTGTGCAGACCACGTCTCGGGTCATGTCGGTTCGGTTTGATTCCAATGTTAATTCTGCTTTGCCATGGGCGTTCAAGCCAGAGAATCCGGTAGACCGCGTCAGCGTGGGCGCACGGGACATGGCTATTTATATAGCGACGAATAAGTCCGATCAGCCGGTTGTTGGTACAGCGACTTTTAACGTTACACCGGTGCAAGCCGGTAAATATTTTCACAAAGTACAGTGCTTTTGTTTTACCGAGCAGCTTTTGCAGGCTGGGCAAACCATGCGGATGCCTGTGCTTTACTATGTCGATCCGGCGATCCTCGAAGACCCGGAAACAAGAGATATTGAAGAGATTACGCTAAGCTATACATTTTATCGCTCGAAAGACGGCATTGCGGTAGACCCCGCTAAGAGCGATAGCTAAGAACAACAACGAAGAAAGTTTGGGGAAATACACCATGGCTGGAGCCAAAAACCACGATTATCATATTTTGCCGCCAGACATTTGGCCGTTCATTGGCGCAATGTCCGCGCTAGTGATGGCCTTCGGTGGAGTCATGTGGCTGCATCCCGATGTTTTCGGCTCTTTCGGTTCTTTGGTTTTTGCAGTTGGTGTTGGGCTCGTTGGCCTCACGTTCTTCACGTGGTGGTCCAATGTGGTCAAAGAAGCACATGCTGGTGACCACACGCCGGTCGTGCAATTGCATCTGCGCTATGGAATGATCCTGTTTATTGCATCAGAGGTGATGTTCTTTGTTGGCTGGTTCTGGGCTTGGTTTGACTATTCTCTGTTTCCGCAGCCAATTGATTTTGCCGATGGCATCGCAACCAATATGATCGGTCAGGAAGGTGCTGAAGCGCTTATACAATGGCCTCCAAAGGGCATTGAAGTTCTTAATGCTTTTGAACTTCCATTATTGAACACCCTGATTTTGTTGTGCTCTGGCACGACGGTGACATGGGCGCATCATTCTTTGATTCATGGCAATCGCAAAGGGCTTATCACTGGACTATGGTTGACGATCATTCTTGGCGCGGTGTTTAGTTTCATTCAGGCTTATGAATATAGCATCGCTCCGTTCCCATTTGCCGGGGTCAATTATAGCAGCGCATTCTATATGGCCACGGGTTTTCACGGTTTCCACGTTTTGGTCGGTACGATCTTCCTGATCGTTTGTCTGGTGCGGTCCTACAAAGGCCATTTCACGCCTAAACAGCATTTCGGCTTTGAAGCTGCGGCCTGGTACTGGCACTTTGTTGATGTCGTCTGGTTGTTCCTGTTCCTTGCGGTTTATGTATGGGGCGGCTGGGGCGCGCCGGTTCACTAGGACGGTGTATTGATTGATACCAAAAACACAAAAGGGCAGCCGGACGTTCTTCCTGCTGCCCTTTTTGGTCTTTGTCCCAATTGCGGGCAAAAGACCCTATTTCGCAGTGTCACTGCCTTCGCTGACAAATGCCGGGCCTGCGGCTTGGACTATAACAAATATAATGTCGGAGACGGTCCGGCAGCTTTTTTGACGCTGATCGTTGGCGGATTGGTATTGGCGCTTGCTTTAATCGTCGAGCTCAACTTTTACCCGCCAATCTGGCTTCATGCACTTTTATGGGCTCCACTTACAATCGCCGCGGTCATCGGTTCGCTTCGTGTTTCAAAAGGAATGTTGTTGATTTTGGAACATCGTAATGAGGCCCGTGAGGGCAGTCTTGATAACGGCAGCGATGAATGAAGCGCTTACCGATCTTTGTTACTATTCTCGTTGTCGCGGCTGTCGGGACAATGATTGCACTGGGCGTTTGGCAGTTGCAGCGTGCGGAATGGAAAAACGGGTTGCTGGCGACCTATGAAGCTGCAAGTGACCAGCCGGCCGTTAGCTATCCGGTGGTCCCTGTTGAGGGGGAGGCATCTTATTTTCGTCGGTCATCGTTGAATTGTTTGGAAGTCTTGGGTTGGCGTGCGGTCAGCGGCCGGAACATGAATGGTCAAGCGGGATGGGCCCATATTGCCTATTGCAGAACATCCGGGGGCGAAGGGCCAGGTGCATATGTTGTCGCCGGCTGGTCCCAATCATCAGAAGATCCCAAATGGGGTGGTGGAGCTGTAACCGGTATTATTGCACCCGATAGTCAGCATGTTGTGCGTCTTGTCGCCAGTGAGCCCGTAGCCGGTTTGCAGAAAAGCCAAGAGCCCTCCACAGACGATGTTCCCAATAATCATATGGCCTATGCCGTGCAGTGGTTTCTGTTCGCGGGTATAGCGTTGATCATCTTTGTTATGGCTCTGCGAGGGCGTGCTAAAGCGGCTGTCGAAGCTTAAAACTTGCCCTAGGAGAATGAGGCGGCTAACCCGCTGGCCATCATGCAATATATCTCGACACGCGGCGGCGCAGAGCCGTTAAACTTTGAACAGGTAACCTTGGCTGGTCTGGCTGGCGATGGGGGCCTCTACGTCCCGACCCATTGGCCTAAGCTGACGCAAGCTGAAATCGCGGACATGGCCGGACTTCCTTATTCCGAAGTAGCGGTTCGGGTGATGCAGCCGTTTATCGGTGATGTTTTGACTGAGGACGAACTGCGCAGCCTGTGTGAGAAGGCTTATGGCCGTTTTTCCCATAAGGCCGTGACCCCACTTGTGCAGTTGGACGGTCAACATTGGCTGCTTGAGCTGTTCCATGGCCCGACTTTGGCCTTTAAGGACGTGGCACTGCAATTGCTCGGGCTGCTGTTCGAGACGTTTCTGGCGCGGCAGGACAAACATCTCACGGTCGTAGGCGCAACATCGGGCGATACTGGATCAGCGGCCATTGACGCACTGGCAGGGCGCGACAAGGTCGATATATTCATGCTGCATCCCGATGGGCGTATATCGGATGTTCAGCGGCGACAGATGACAACCGTCTTGGCACCCAATGTCCACAATATCGCAATGGATGGCAGCTTCGATGACGCGCAGGCCATGGTGAAACGGATGTTTGCCGATAGCGAGGTGACGGATCGGTTCGCCATTTCAGCGGTTAACTCGATTAACTGGGCACGGTTGATGGCCCAGATTGTCTATTATTTCTATGCCGCATCACAATTGGGGGCACCGCACCGCAAGGTCGCGTTTTCCGTGCCAACGGGTAATTTCGGTGATGTCTTTGCTGGTTATGTGGCCGCGCAAATGGGACTGCCAGTAGAGCGCCTGATTGTCGCTACCAACGTGAATGACATTTTGCACCGTGCTTTGAGTGACGGCGACTATTCTGCTGGAACTGTAACGCCGACGGCTGCTCCATCTATGGATATTCAGATTAGCAGTAACTTTGAGCGACTGCTGTTCGATCTGGAAGGTCGCGATGGCGCAAAAACTCTCGCGCGGATGAAAGCGTTTGAAGAGACCCGCGATATGCAGATTGATCCGGAGATGCGGGCTAAGGCTGCGGCGCTTTTTACCAGCGAACGCGTGGATCCTGATGGTATGGCGCTGGCGATGAGTCAGGCCCAGGAACAAGCGGGCCAAGTGATCGACCCGCATACTGCTATCGGTCTGTCGTCGGCGCGGGCCGCCGATATCGATCCGTCAGTACCGATCGTAACCTTGGCCACCGCCCATCCGGCCAAGTTTCGCGAAGCCGTGGAGCGCGCCACTGGCACGCGCCCGATTTTGCCGCGCCGGATTGGCGATCTGTTCGAACGGGAAGAGGCATGCGACAAACTGCCGGGTGACTATGATGCCGTGAAGGCGTTTGTTACTGCCAAGGCAACACCAGCCAATGGTTGAAGCGGCTTCATCTCCGGGCGTAATGATTAGCGATCCGCGCAGCGACTATGCGCTGATCGACAGCGGCAATGGCCGCAAGCTCGAACGCTATGGTGACTATCAATTCATTCGTCCCGAACCACAGGCTATGTGGTCACCGGCACAGGATGAATGGCAGGCCGACGGCGAGTTTATCCCGGCTTCAGATGATGATGGTGGTGGCCGATGGCATTTCAATCGACCGGTGCCACAAGAAGGTTGGCCGCTGAGTTGGGAAGAGGTTACTTTTACCGCACAATGTACACCCTTTCGCCATCTTGCTTATTTCCCCGATATGGACCCTGTATGGCGCTGGATCCGGTCGAATCTGGAAGGTGTCGAGGAGGCGCAGGCGCTTAATCTCTTTGGCTATACCGGTGTTGGAACACTGGCTCTGTCTGCGGCTGGCGCTAAGCTGGTCCATGTCGATGCTTCCAAGAAATCCGTCTCGGCGGCGCGGGATAATGCCGCCTTGTCGGGTATGTCAGAGCGCCCGGTGCGCTGGATTATTGACGATGCGGCCAAATTCGCAGCGCGCGAAGTCAGGCGGGAGCGGCGCTATGATGCGATCCTGCTCGATCCTCCGAAATATGGTCGCGGACCCGATGGCGAAATTTGGCGACTGGAAGAAGATCTAGCGCCGCTGATTGAAAATTGCGGAAAGCTGCTCGACGAGAATAGCCGGTGCCTGTTCCTGACGGTTTATGCTGTGCGTATGTCTGCTTTGGCACTGGGGTCATTGCTCAGAGAGAAGCTTGCCCATCTTGGCGGAACGATAGAGGTTGGCGAACTGGCGGTCCGCGAAGAAGCGCGTAACCTGTTGTTGCCAACCGCGATCTATGCGCGCTGGTCCAAATAGCAGGCATGGCTTGCCAATAGAGCCGCAACGTGGTGAAGACATATCATGACAGATACACTTACATTAGAGGTCAATGATTTAGAGGTCGATGTTCTAACCGGCATCTATTCCGAAGAGACCCATTTGCCCCAGCCGTTGCGCATTTCGATCGCGGCCGATCTAAAAATTCAGGAGCGCTATGAAGCGGACACGCCGCTGGAAAACTCCAAGAACTATATGGATCTGAAAGACGCCGCGACGACGGCCTTGCCAGAAGGCGTGCATTTCAAGTTGATCGAGGCAGTGGCTGACCATATTATCGAGACATTGTTTTTGCAGGATAAAAGCGTGCTGCGGGTGACAGTGAAGATTGTGAAATTGCTTATCTCCGAAAAGGGGGAAGCCATTGGGATTACGTTGTCACGAGCGCGCAAGTGAGTGACAGGCCGATGAAGCTGGCCTTGGTGACAGGCGGTTTGAGACGGCTTGGCGGGCATATTGCCGGGCGTTTGGCAGAGATGGGCTATGCCCTCGCACTCCACGGTCACAGCGATGCCGTTCCGGAGGACGGGCTGGCCAAGATGCTGACAGATCAAGATACGAAATGGTCTGGTTTTGTTGCCGATTTTGAAAAAGATGGCGCGACCGAGCAATTGTTAGATGCCGTGGTAGACCATTTTGGCCGCGCTCCGGATCTTCTCGTCAACAATGCCTCGCTTTTTGACTATGACGATGCTCAGAATCTCGATCAACTATCGCTCGAGAAGCATCTGAAAATCAATATGATGATGCCCACTTTACTGACAACATCGCTGGCAAAGCGGTTATCTGATGGATGCCGGGCGGCGGTGATCAACATTGTCGACCAGCGCGTCCGTAATCCGATGGGGGATCAGCTCAGCTACACTTTGTCGAAACAGGCGCTGGCGGAATCGGTTCGCACCCTTGCTATCGCGTGTGCCGATAAGCTTCGCGTCAACGGCGTGGCCCCCGGTTTAACCATCCCCACAGAGCATTATGAAGCCGACCAGATGGAGCGTTTGGCCGGCCTCATGCCACTGGGTCGCCTGTCTTCTCCTGACGATATCGCAGCGGCGATTTGCTATCTTGCGGAGGCTAAAAGCGTGACCGGACAGACCTTGTTTGTAGACGGCGGCGCGCACATGAAAAGCTATGATCGCGACTTCCTATTCATGGCAAAACGGTAGGTCGCAATTATAACCTCGGTTCGTCGACAAAGTCCTTGTTTGCAAGCCTCTTTACTCCATTTCGGACCATCAATCTTTGGGTATTTCTCCCAACCAAATTTTGATTACTCTTGAAAGGAATATAATGCGTATACATTCGAAAATCCTCCTGGTTAGTGCTGCAACTGCTGCTCTGGCTGCCTGCTCTGAACCAGCCGCTGATGTGAGCGGTGATGACACAGTTGTTGAGGACGTAACCGAAGTAGAAGCGGCTGAGCCGGCAACGATTGTTGGTGTCGCTCAGGGCAATGAAAATTTCTCAACCTTGGTAACAGCAGTCACGGCTGCTAGCCTTGGTGAAACATTATCAGGTGAAGGTCCATTTACCGTGTTTGCGCCAACCAATGACGCCTTTGGTAAAGTTGATGTGGAAACACTGAGTGGTCTTTTCACTCCTGAGATGAAAGATGATCTGACTGGACTGCTTACCTATCATGTTGTTGCTGGTAAGATGACCGCAGCAGATGTTGCAAAGGCGATTACGGACGGCGGTGGGACGGCAACCCTGACGACCGTTCAAGGTGGTAAACTGAAAGCATCCTTGGATGGTGAAAGCGTTGTTTTAGAAGATGCCGCTGGCGGAAAATCTACAGTGACCATGGCCGACGTTGAAGCTACAAACGGCGTCATTCATGCAATTGATACGGTCGTAATGCCGGGATAATCCTGCAGATATGGAATGACGAAAGGCCTCGCCCGACCGGCGGGGCCTTTTTTGTTGCGACGAGAGCGGCTAATACATCTCCAATCTAGAAATGAAGGAGCAACGCGGTGGCGCAATATTGGTTGATGAAATCGGAGCCGGATGAATATGGCTGGGACCACTTGATTGCTGAAAAAGAAGGTGTTTGGGACGGCGTCAAAAATGCCCAGGCCAGCAACAATATGAAAAAGATGCAGGTCGGGGATCAGGTGTTTTTCTATCATTCACGGCAGGGTTTGGAAATTGTCGGGATCATGGAAGTCAGCGAAGAGCAATTTCCTGATCCGTTTGATGACACGGGTCGCTGGATTGCGGTGAAAGTGAAGCCCGTGCGCAAATTGGACAAGCCCGTGCCGCTCAAAGAGATGAAGCAAAATCCGAAGCTCGCCAATCTGGCAATTATTCGTCAGACGCGCCTATCGGTGGCGCCGGTGACTGCCGAAGAATGGAAAGAAATATTGGCCATGGCGACTTGAGCGCCATTTTTTAAGCAGCCGGGAAAATCCTTAACTTCACTAACTTCACACCAAGGAAGCCTTGTTCTCCGCCAAAACCTGTAAAAGCACTGCTGGCGTCCGTGCGCGTGCATTTGACATTTTCGGACAAGAAAAAAGTACAGCTATATTTAAAACTGAGACAGAGCCGATCTATTTGAAAATATCATAAGGCGCATCGTGTAGGAAAGCGCTTTATTGTCTACTGCTTCGGTTTGATCCGGCCAGCCGGTACAATAAACTCCAGCCGTAACCCCGATGGTTCGCGGATTATCATATGCGTGGTCGGGCCATCGCCTAGAAATTCGGGAGCAAATTCGATGGTGACGTCCTTATGCGCGACGAATTTGCGGTGCAGGTCATGGAGCGTCGGGAGATCACGCACCGTGATTGCCATGTGGTGCAGACCGACATTATGCTTGCGATCAAAGGCGACCGCTTTGGCTGGATCGGTAACTTGCCACAGCGTCACAAACATTTTTCCGTTGGTCACAAATTTTGCCGGATATTCGGGGCGTCCACCGGCGGCCTTCCATCCCAGCGTATCGATAAAGAAAGACGCCGTGTCATCCAGCTTGGTCACCGCAAAACCAATATGGTTGAGGTCTAGCGTCATCGCTTCTTCCGGTTGAGCATCTGCGGTCTGGGCCTGTGCAGGAGATGCTAGCAATAGTCCGGCGATGAGCAAGGGCGAGAGGGATTTCATTATATGATGTCCTTTGATCAAATATAGATGTTGCCACCAGATATTATTCGTTCCAGCAGCGATCAACGTTACACTCGGAGGCTATTTGTTCCGCAATCCGCTGACGGTAGCGCCCGCAGCCGTCAAATATTCCACATCGGTCTTGAGATGGAGTAAGCGGAGACCTTTCTGCTGCATGGCCTCGGCCAAAGCAGGCTCAAATTCTTCCGTTTTCTCGACCGTCGTGCTCCACCCACCATAGGCTTTGGCTAGCATGGCAAAATCGGGGTTTTGCAAAGAGGTGGCGGACAGTCGTGCTGGATATTCCCGCTCCTGATGCAACCGGATCGTACCAAAGCTGCCATTGTCGATAACAAGGACCAGCAAATTAGCATCATATTGTACCGCTGTCGCAAGCTCTTGCCCGTTCATCATGAAGTCGCCATCGCCAGCAATCACCACCGAGACGCGATCACGGAACCGCAAGGCGGCCGCAACAGATGCGGGGACGCCATAGCCCATTGCGCCGGATGTTGGGGCAAGCTGGCTCGGGAAATCGCCATAGGTCCAATAGCGATGCCACCAGCCGGAAAAATTGCCCGCGCCGTTGCAGATGATCGTATCGGCAGGCAGCATATCCTGCATTGCCGCGACGCAAGGACCGAGATCCAGTTTCGCTTCGGTTGGTTTGACGGTCGTCCAGTCTTGATAGTCGGCATGGGCCGCTTTGCCCGCGTCGAAACTCAGCAGATCGTCATCCCACAGGGCCGCTTGTTCAGCAAATTCATGCATCTCGGCACAAATCGGCAGGTCGATGCGGTAAACATGATTGAGTTCGTCGGGATCGGGATGGATGTGAACCAATATCTGATCAGGATGATCCGGGGTGATGAGCGTATAACCATCGGTGGTCGCTTCGCCCAGTCGCGCACCAACGGCGATGACGAGGTCGGCGGCCTTGACCCGCTCGACGAGCTTGGGATTAGGGCCATAGCCTAGATTGCCAGCATAGACCGGACTGGTGTTTGGAAAATTATCCTGCCGGCGGAACGCGCAAGCAACCGGCAATCCGATGCGCTCGGCATATTCCGCAAAATTATCGCGAACACTGGCGCACCAACCGGCTCCGCCGATAATCGCAATCGGGTTGGTTGCATCGCGCAGCAAGTCGGTGAGCGTCGTCATCGCATTGGCGCACATGGGTTGCACCGGTGCGACCACTTTCGGGCGGTCGAGCGTTTCGACAACATCACGCAGCATATCTTCGGGCAGGCTGAGGACCACCGGGCCGGGGCGCCCGGAGCTGGCCGTGTCGAATGCGCGCGCCAGATATTCCGGGATACGCGCGGCGTTATCGATTCGCGCCGCCCATTTCGCGAGCGGTGTGAACATTGCGGTAAAGTCCACTTCCTGAAAGCCCTCGCGGTCGCGGTCGTCGCGGGCGACGTCGCCAATGAACAGGATCATCGGGGTGCTGTCCTGCATCGCTGTATGGACGCCAATGCTGGCGTTAGTTGCGCCCGGGCCACGGGTGACAAAGGCGATCCCCGGGTTTCCGGTCATTTTGCCATCGGCTTCGGCCATGAACGCCGCGCTGCCATCTTGCCGCGTCGAGACGGTTTCGATGGAACCACGATCATGTAGCGCATCAAGAACAGACAAGAAGCTTTCACCCGGAACAGTGAAAATGCGGTCAGTGCCCTGAATCACCAGTTGATCTACCAAAACCTGCGCGCCAGTGCGTTTTGTCATGTTGTTCATCCTCAACTCTGGTGAATGGCTTTGGTTACCATATAGGCCTTCAGGCCGTCTGGGCCATCTTCTGATCCATGCCCTGATTGTTTCACGCCGCCAAAGGGCGCGTCGCCCGGACTGATGGTCAGATTGTTAATCGCAACCATGCCTGCTTCGATGGCATCACCGACCATATTGGCGGTGTGCAGATTGCTGGTAAAAGCATAGGCGGCCAGACCAAGGGGCAGGCGATTGGCTTGCTCAATGGCTTCCTCCATAGTGTCAAACGGTCGCATAGCGGCCACGGGACCAAAGGGCTCGTTGCTCATTATATCGGCCTGTAGCGGGACATCGGTCAGCACGGTCGGCCGGTAGAAATAGCCATCACTGTCTATCGCTTCTCCGCCCAGACGTACGGTTGCGCCCTTGGCTTTGGCATCAGTGATCAGCTTTTCCATTGCTTCTGGACGACGCGGATTGGCGAGCGGTCCCATGTCGATATTATCATCAAAGCCATCGCCGACCTGCACCTTTTCGGCGCGTTTGGTGAATTCCGTCGCGAATTTTTCATAGATGCCGGATTGGACATAGAAGCGGGTGGGGGAAACGCAGACTTGTCCTGCATTGCGATATTTTTGCATGGCGAGCAGGTCGAGCGCCTTGTCCATATCGCAATCGTCAAAGATCAGGACCGGCGCATGGCCGCCCAGTTCCATGGTTGTGCGTTGCATATTCTCGGCGGCCAGTTTCATCAGATGCCTGCCGACCGGCACAGAGCCAGTGAAACTGATCTTGCGGATAACGTCGGAGGCGATGAGGTGGGATGACACTTCCGACGGATCACCGAATACGACCTGCGCAGTGCCAGCGGGCAGACCCGCGTCAAGCAGACAGCGGATCATCTCGATTGGGCTGGCAGGCGTTTCTTCTGCCGGTTTCAATATGATTGAACAACCCGCAGCCAAAGCCGGCGCGAGCTTCCGCGCGGGCGTATAGACCGGGAAGTTCCATGGGCTAAAGGCAGCAACAGGGCCAACCGGTTGATATTTGACGAAGCTATTCTGCCCGGTCGGACGCACGAGCACGCGGCCATAACAACGCTTGGCTTCCTCGGCCATGACATCGAACATGGTCGCCGATGCGGTAACCTCACCGGTTGCTTGACCCACCGGCTTGCCTTGTTCCGCCGTCATCATCCGGCCAATTTCGGGCGCACGCTCGCGCATCAGGTCGGCGGCTTTGTGCAAGATAGCGGCACGTTCACCCACCGGCGTATTGCGCCAGATTGGGAAGGCGCGATCCGCGGCATCCAGTGCGCGATCAAGATCGGCCTTGTTCGCTTTGGGCAGGTCGGAGATGGTTTTTCCGGTCGATGGGTTGACGACATGATGGACATCGCGGCCCTCCACATCAATCCATTCGCCGTCAATATGGAGTTGCAGTGACTGGGGATATGTGTCTGGCATAGTTGCTCCTGTAACCGATTGAGACAGCACTAGACTTGTCATCTCTTTCCCGCAATGATTGTAAAAAATTCGAGAGGAAAAATATGGAACTTGTCACTGACGGATTGCGTTTCCCTGAAGGCCCCATCGCAATGCCGGACGGCAGTGTCATATTGGTCGAGATTGCGGCTGGACAACTGACCCGCGTGGCCGCTGATGGCACGAAAGATGTCATCGCGAAACCCGGTGGTGGCCCCAATGGAGCGGCTTTGGGGCCAGATGGCAAAATCTATGTCTGCAACAATGGCGGTTTTGAATATCAGGAAGCCGGTGGTTTCCTGACGCCTGCCGGCATTGCGAAAGACTATTCCGGTGGTCGAATAGAGCGAATTGATCCCGTAACCGGCGCTGTGGAAGTGCTGTATAAAAGCGGTGACTTTGACTGCACCTTGCGCGGTCCCAATGACATTGTTTTTGACGAGCATGGCGGCTTTTGGTTCACCGATCACGGCAAGACCGATTATGAAAATCGCATCCATGATATTGTCGGGATATTCTATGCGAAAGCCGATGGCAGCTATATGGAAGAGGTCGTCTTCCCCTCGCAAAACCCCAATGGTGTTGGCCTTTCCCCTGATGGCAAGACGCTATATGCGGCAGAAACCTTCACCTGCCGTCTGATGAAGTTCAACATTACCGCGCCCGGAAAAGTGGCCCCCGATGCTGGCCCCGGCGGCCCTGGCATTCCGGTCTATCGGCCTGCGGGCTATAAATTTTTCGACAGCCTGGCCGTTGAGGAGAGCGGTAATATCTGTGTCGCGACCATCGGTGAATGCGGGATCAGCGTGATTTCCCCAGCCGGTGAACTGGTCGAATTTGTGAACACTGATGATATTTTTACCACCAATATCTGCTTTGGTGGCGATGATATGATGGATGCGTGGCTATGCCTGTCGGCATCGGGACGCTTGGTTAAAACTCGCTGGAAGAGACCGGGTCTGAAATTGGAATATCTGAATAAATGAGTTTTTCGCCCACCGCTTTCTTGATTTCATGTATAATTACGGGCTCAGCACTGGCGGGCTTATTGACCGCTGATAAGCGAACCTACAGTTTCTTTGGTCCAAAAAGTGGTGTTACGGTATTACCATCGGGGCCCGCATCCGTCCGGTGGCCTATATCTTTGTCTGATACGGAACCGTCTCTCTGTGAAATGGTTCGTCCTTTTGAAGTTGATATACGTCCGTTGGAATCTGAAATAAGTGACGCGAACCTAAGTGCCGTATCATCATTTAGTTCGTTAAATGGAGCCGACTTGATCTTGACTACCTCCATAGCTCCGCCAACGCTTAGCCATCGTCGCTTGTGGCTAAAAGACTGCGCAATACCCGATGGAGAAAAAATCATCGAAGTTTTCCCAAAGGACATGGGGCTGCCCATTCTAGCTTTGCCGATTTCTGGTAGCGCCGATCAAGAAGTTTATGCCTGTTTGAAAGTCAATTCGAAGGGAAGGGTTGATAATATTTCTTACCCGCAGTCTATGCAGCAATATCCCGATATCTTAACTTACCTGATCGAAAAAATAGCGAAAAATTGTTGGTCGATGGATAACGGATCCGGCGTTGAAGGTTGGATTCAAGTTGGTATCGACAAACGAAGCTCTTGGAATAACTCATTATGAAATACGATACTGTAATTTTTGACTTTGGCGGCGTGATTACCAGCTCGCCCTTTGATGCGTTTAACCGGCTGGAGGCCGCGCGCGGTGTCCCGATCCATAGTGTTCGGACCATCAACAGCACCAACCCGCATGATAACGCTTGGGCGAAATTTGAACGGTCAGAAATTGATGCAGCCGGATTTGACCAGCTATTTGCCGAGGAAGCGCGGGCTATTGGCATTGAGCTTAATGGCAGTGAAGTACTCGCCTGTCTGGCAGGGGATATTCGCCCGGCGATGGTGGCGATGCTCGATACACTCAAGGCCAAGGGATTCACCATTGGGTGCATCACCAACAATGTTCCGTCCGGCAAAGGATCGGGCATGGCGCTGAACAATGAAAAGGCGGCAGCAATTGCGGCGATCATGGCGCGTTTCGATCATATCATTGAAAGCAGCAAAGCGGGCATACGCAAGCCCGATCCGCGCATTTACCAGATGATGTGTGAGGCTTTGGGTGTGCAGCCTGAGCAGTGCATTTATCTCGATGATCTGGGCATTAACTGCAAGCCAGCGGCAACTCTCGGCATGGCCGCGATTAAAGTGACAGGTGAGGAGCAGGCGCTCAAAGATTTGCATGCGCTGCTGGATATGCCGTTCGGATAACACCAGCTTTCATCACAAATTTCACCGACCCAATTTGACAGTATCCCACTGAAAGCATGTTGCTTTTAGGCTGGTCGACGCTTGTGATGCGCATTTTGTGACTCTTCCATGACATTATTATTACAGTTTTGTTGCAATATAAGTCACAAAAGTGTAATATTGGTCCAAAGATATAGGAGAGAGCCCATGAAAATGGTGAAAAACATTGCGATTGCCGCTGGCCTAACCATGGCTGCTTTGCCCGCCGTGGCACAGGCGCAAGAAGGCGAAATCGGCTATGCCAAGGGCGCTCTGGCTTATGATGCGCTGGTCGCTGGTGACAATCAGGCAGCGGTTGAAAAATTGGAAAGTGGAAAGCTCAATGACCCTGCGGTTATGATCAACCTTGGTCAGGCCTATGCCCGTACCGGGCGTTCCAGCGATGCAGTGAAAATGTTCATGGCGGCCATGAACAGCAATCGCAGCTTTGACCTCGTGCTTGCCGATGGTCAGGTGATTAATTCCCGCAAAGCAGCGCAGATCGCCTTGAATAACCTCAACGGACGGCTCGCTTCGCGCTAAACGGGCAGCAAATCTATTTGAAGAGGCGGTCGTTCACATGGCCGCCTTTTTTGTTTCAACAATAATTTATTGATGCGTTTTTGCACTGCAGCATCGAAAACCAAGCGCTTCGGCGGCTCCTGAGCCGACTGCAATAATCCTGAAATAATTCTGTCCCCAAAGAGTCATGCAAACAGCATCGGCGGGTCATTTGCTGCGCCTAGTGCCCGAGTCCGAAGGCGATGGGGGCAGTTTGATTCGTTTCCACATCATCTGATCTGAATTGTTTGAAATCAGTAATCTGCGGAGACTTTATCCATGTTGAATAAGCAAATTCGTTCTGTTCTTTTCGCTGGTGTTGCAGCGATGGCGGTAACCGCATGCGGTGCCGATGATGTCGCATCCCCCGGTGAAGGCACCATTATTCTGCCAGCGCCGACGCCCACACCGACCCCTACACCCACGCCGACACCAACCCCGCCAACCGGCGGTCCTGCGGCCGATTGCCCAACCGGTACAGCAAATGTGGGGACGATCACGACAGGTGGCGGCCAAGAGGTGCGTAACTGTCAGATCTCTGGTGTTATCACCAGCAACCTGACGGTTCCCAACCAGGCCGGTACAATCTATTCCTTCTCCGGCGCTGTTGAAGTTGGCGTTGACGGTGGCACGACGGGCATTCTGACCATCGAGCCGGGCGTTGTCATATTCGGATCGTCTGGCGGCGATTTCTTGCTGGTCAATCGCGGTTCGCAGTTATTCGCTGAAGGTACGGCATCTGCGCCTATCATTATGACTTCACGTTAGAACATCCTGGGCACGTCGAGCGTCAACAGCATCGGGCAATGGGGCGGCGTGGTCATCCTCGGCAGGGCACCGATTTCTGATTGTGCCACTGGCGGCGCTTCTAATCCCGGCGGAACCCGCACGGATTGCGAGGCGATTGTCGAGGGGCCAACCAACGCGGTATATGGCGGCACTTTGCCAGCCGATTCTAGCGGCCGCTTGTCATACGTCCAAGTGCGTTATCCCGGGTTCGAGGTGTCACCCGGCAACGAGCTGAATGGCATTACATTGGCGGGTGTTGGCAGCGGAACATTTTTCCAGAATATTCAGGTTCACAACAGCTCGGACGATGGCGTCGAATGGTTTGGTGGTCGCGTAAACGGTAAAAATCTCGTCATGACCGGCATCGACGATGACTCGGTTGACTCTGACTCAGGTTTCCAAGGCAATAACCAGTTTGTTCTGGTCGTGCAGCGTGCTGGTGCAGGCGACCACGTCATGGAAGCCGATTCAAACGGTGATGAAGATGCAGAGCCACGCCAGCGTCACAGATTAGCCAACGTAACCTTCGTATCCAGCGGTGAAGATCATGTAATCTTGCTGCGCGGCGGCGGAGACTATGAATTCTACAACAGTGTTTTCAACAGCCCGGCAGCCTGTATCGATATCGACAGCGCTACCACCATTCAGGCTGCAGGCGCAGCGGTGGACGAAAATGGCCCTCCCGTGTTTGAGTCCCTGTTCATGAGCTGCGCAACGGCATTTGTTGATGATGGGAACATCACGGCAGCACAGATCCAGACGATCTTTAACGCTGGCACCAATAACACCGATTCCGGCACATCGACGCTGGCCAATAGCGCCGCAGCCTTTCCGTTTATAAACGGCGCGACTGAAAACGCGGTTACACCCTTTGCCGTGAATGCGGTGAACAGCTTCTTCGAAGACGTGACTTATATTGGCGCTGTGCAAGACGCCAATGATGCGCGCTTCCAAGGCTGGACATGCGGTCTTTATGCCGACGATTGCGGAACCGCTCCGACAATTGGGTAATCCAAAAAACATATTTGGTGGGATGGCAGCTGGAAAAGGCCGTCATCCCATTTTTTGAGATTTAAGAAGGAAAATTCCGATGACGAAGCGGGCATCCCTGATCACCAGTCTATTTCTTAGTACGGCGCTGTTTTCGCCTGCGGCCCTAGCGCAAGTTGCCGCAGATGACACGGCAGCACAAGCCGATCAGCCTGATGACGCACCGCAAAAGGACGTTGATATATCGGCTCCCGGCGGTGATTTTAGCGGTGAGATTATTGTTCGCGGTAAGTTTATTCCGAACCCCATTCGCGCGACATCGGAAGTCGTCTCTGTATTGGGTGAAGAGGAAATTGCACGCGCCGCCGATGGTGATATTGCCGGCTCGCTGCAGCGCGTAACGGGCTTGAGCGTCGTCGGTGGCCGCTTCGTTTTTGTCCGCGGCTTGGGGGAACGCTATTCTTTGGCGCTGCTCAACGGTCTGCCATTGCCGTCGCCAGAACCCTTGCGCCGGGTTGTCCCGCTTGATTTGTTTCCGACGAGCGTGATTGCTTCGACTGTCGTTCAGAAAAGCTATTCGGTCAATTATCCCGGCGAATTTGGTGGCGGGGTGATCAACCTGACCACCAAAGCCACACCAGAAGAACCGTTTTTGAAATTTAGCTTTAGCGTCAGCGGCGATAGCGAAACGACGGGAGAGCTCGGCTATACCTATGACGGATCAGATACCGACATTGTTGGCTATGATGACGGAACGCGCAATATTCCAGATGGTCTTAATCGGGCGATAGGGCAAAATGTCCCGATTTCCGTCGGCACCGATTTCAGCAGTCTTGATCTGCAGAATTTTGCTGCCAGCCTGACCAATGCAGAAACTGCACTGATACAACGAAATAACGACATTCCGGCCAATTTCTCCGCTGAAGTAACGGGCGGGACGACCATTGATGTCGGTGACGCCTTTGTCGGTATCATCGCGACAGCTGGTTTTGAAAATAGCTGGCGTACACGTGGTGGATTGCAACAAACTTCGCAAGGTATCGTCAATATCGACGGTACCGATGGTTTGCGTCCCGATCAGGATTTCAATTTCCTGACCACCGAAAACCGCATTATCGTCAATGGTTTATTGGCCCTATCTGCCGAAACTGGTGAGCATAAATTGCGTTTCACCAACCTGTACATCCATGACACCGTGAAAGATGCTTCAATTAAGCAGGGTATTGATGCGATCAATGTTGATGAAGAAACATTGCTGAATCAAAGCCGCACCAGCTGGTTTGAACGACAGCTGTTCACGACCCAGTTTGTCGGCGAATTCAAGTTTGATAAAATATCCGTGGATCTGCGCGGCAGCTACGCCAATTCCAAACGAGATGCGCCTTATCAGCGGACATCAAGCTATGCGTTTGATGACCAGTTTGCGAATGACTTTGTCAACGACTTGACCTCACCGGGCGAATCCGCTCGCATCCGTTTCAGTGATTTGAACGACGATGTCTATGGCGCCGCCATTGACCTAGGATATGAAACAGATATCGGCGTGCCAATTAGCCTCACCGCCGGTTACAACTATTATCTCAACGACCGGGATGCACAGCGCCGGGATTTTCGCTTCGTGCCTGCGAACGGATTGGCAAGCCCGTTTGATCAGCAGCGAATTGACTTCCTGCTGTCTGATTTCAATGTCTTCACGCAGGAAATCGAACTGCGCGAAGTGGCGGCCCAAACGTCGGTTCCCGCTTATACGGCAGAGCTCGAAATACATGGCGGCTATGGTCAGATTGACGCAGAATTGGCCGATGGTCTGCGCCTTAATGTCGGGGTGCGTTATGAAGATGCGCAGCAGGAAGTATTGCCCATCACGCTAACGGGTGGTCAGACAAGCGTGGCAACTGGCCTCAACAATGACTATTGGTTGCCTGCAGGGACGCTGACGTGGAATTTTGCCGATGACATGCAATTCCGCTTTGCAGCGTCCAAAACGGTCGCGCGCCCGCAATTTCGCGAACTGGCTCCGCAACAGTTTCTTGATCTTGATACCGACCGGACTTTTATTGGGAATCCGCTGCTACAGGATAGTGAACTCGTCAATCTCGAAGGCCGGTTCGAATATTATATTGGTCGTGGCGAGCGGATCACATTGGCTGGTTTCTACAAAGATATCGACAATCCGATTGAAAATGTTGCCTTTGTTCAAGGTGGCGGCACACTGTTCACCGGTTTCTCTAACGCGCCCAATGCAAAGCTTTATGGAGCGGAAGTTGAGCTGGTTAAATATTTCCCGCTCCATGATATTTTCGGCGGCAATTTCTTCGAAAACCGCCGGATAATGCTGGCGGCAAACTATACCTATACCAAATCGGAAATAAATGTAGCTGATGGCGATACCGCGATTAATCCGGTGACGTTGCAACCCACCAGCGCATCGAATCTGTTTGACGATGGCGACCGCCTTACCGGTCAGTCGACTCATGTCGCTAACCTACAATTCGGGATGGAAGCAGAGGAAGGCTTGTCACAACAGACGATCCTGCTCACCTATAACAGCCCCCGCGTGACCGCACGTGGGCCTCAGGATCAACCGGATCTGATTGAGCGGACGGGCTGGCAGATCGATTTTGTGATGCGCGAGCAGATGGAAATTGCCGGTCAGGAGTTCGAGTTGAAATTCGAAGCCCGCAACCTGTTGGGCACGGACTATCGGGAATCCCAGACCCTCAATGATACACGGATCATCAATAACGGTTATGATATCGGTACACGCCTGTCTATGACTGTCGGGATCAACTTCTAAGCCCGGATATCTGGGGCCGCCGAGGAGATCTTGCGATTGTAATTTTAATGTCATCAATGAGTCGCCGGATAGTCACCAAATCGTTATAACCCCTTAGGGAAGCAGAGTACGGGGATTCGTGGCTATTCAACCTTCTAACCGATTTTTGGCAAAAGGCCGGGCAATATCCATGCCCAGCGTCTACCCGGTTTTACTGGGATTATTGGCAATTTTACTGGTCGTTCAGGCGATCAGATTAGTTTGGCTAGTGGCGACTCCGCTCGGACCGGTCGGGGACTGGAAGGCGCGCGAAGTACAGGTGTTGTCACCGCAGTCGCGATTGTCATTGTTCAGCAGTTTCGACCCTTTTTATCGCCAAGGCCCGGCGGCAACAGCCAATGTGGTTACATCGCTGCAACTCACTCTATATGGTATCAGAATGAATGAAGGATCCGGTCTGGGCTCTGCGATATTGGCGGGACCAGACGGCGTTCAGGAAAGCTATGCGGTGGGTGATGATATCATGTCAGGTGTCAAACTGGACGTCGTGCAGTTTGATCATGTCGTGATTGATCGCGGCGGGACCAAGGAAAGCCTCTATCTCGATCAGTCGGTACCGGCAGAAACAGTGGGTGGCGATATCAATGCGGATCAAGCCGGTAATCTGTCACTAAAACCGGCCAATGGTTCTTCCGTAGCGGCGGCTGTCGCCAATACTGTTGATCTCGCGCCGCGCAACGTGGATGGCAAGGTGACAGGGATTGTGGTGTCCCCGCGCGGTGACGGCGTACTGTTTCGGACGGCAGGCTTCAAAGACGGCGACATCATTGTCTCGGTCAATGGTCAGCCCGTGTCTTCGACCGGCGATATCGCGACGCTCAAAAGCCGGATTGTACCGGGCAGCCGCCTTTCGGTTGAGGTCGAACGCGGTGCGGATATAGTCCCTATAGCAGTTAATATGGGCGGGCAGTTATGAGTATTATTCTTACGAAAATGGCCTTAAAATGGTCAGTATCCTTGGCGATATTGGCGCCCGTGGCGATCGCCCCGGCTTTTGCACAACACAGCTTGAATGTCCGGGACGCGGATATCCGCGCATTTGTTCAGGATGCGGCACGGGTTACGGGCCGAACGTTCATTCTGGATAGCCGGGTGCAAGGAAAAGTGTCTGTTGTCACCGACCGGCCATTATCCCGCTCCGAATATTTTGAGATTTTTCTGTCTACTTTGCGCGCGAATAATCTGGTCGCCATCCCGACGACGCGCGGGTCTTATCGCATCCAACCTGCTGACGGCGCGGCGACTCAACCGACTCGGATTGGCACCCGCCAATCGCCAGCCAACCAGTTTGTGACCGAAGTCGTGCGGCTGAAATCGATCGAAGCAACGGCGGCGTTGGAAACGCTACGCCCGCTGATAAGCAAACAAGGCGCAATCACCGCGAACCGTAATGCCAATAGTCTGGTGATCGTCGATTATGCCGACAACATCCGCCGCGTTCGTGCGCTGGTGCAAAAAATTGATCGGGACAGCTCCGCGTCGACGATCGTGAACCTTAGAAATGCGGGCGCGCGGGAAATTGCGACCTCTTTGCAGACCCTTGCCCAACAGGGCGGTGAGGGTACAGTGGCGCCCGTAACGGTGGTCGCGATTGACAGCAGCAACAGTATTGCGCTGCGCGGTGATCCCGGTGCTGTCGCGAAATTTACACAAATGGCGCGGGAGCTAGACCAGCGCGCGGAAGCTGGCACGGAAATCCGGGTGCATCAGCTGGACTACGCCAATGCCGAACAATTGCTTCCGGTGATCGAGCAATTAATGGGGCAGGGTAGTTCTGGCTCGACGCCAACATCTGTTGCGCCGGTGTCTGGAACCAATGGCGCCGCTCCTTCGGCAACGCCGGCATCGACGGGCTCTACATCGGGCGGCGGTATTGCGCGTCATGGCCCTGCGGTGGTCACACGCTATGAAGGCACCAATGCCATTATCGTTGCGGCCAACCCTGATGTGCAGCGCATGGTCGGCGAATTGATCCGCCAGCTTGATACTAGGCAGGAACAGGTTTCTGTCGAAGCGATTATTGTCGAGATATCTGACTCTTTGGCGCGCGAATTGGGCGTCCAATTCCTGATCGGCGGTAAGGATACGCCTTTTGCGGTCACCAATTTTTCTAATGCTTCGCCCAATATTGTCGACCTTGCCGGCGGCTTGCTGGCGGACCAGTTTGATACAACGACGACCACGACCACGGATACGGCGACGACGACCACCACCAATAGTGCGGTTGGCGACCAGTTGCTGGAAAATGCCGCGAGTTCCATTCTGGGCGCACGCGGTGCCTTTACCGGCTTTGCCACGACGCTGGGCGGCAACACGATATTGGGTGCGATTATCAATGCGGTGCAGCGCGATTCCGACTCCAACCTGCTATCGACGCCGTCCTTGACGGTGAACAATAATCTTAAAGGCAGCATCCTGTTCGGTCAGGAAATCCCGGTTTCTACTGGAGAGGCTCTGTCCGATAATTTTGATAATGCCTTCCGCACGATCCAGCGGCAAAATGTCGGGATCGAGCTGGAAGTCACGCCGCAAATTAACGCAGGCAATGAAGTGCGGCTGGAGCTGCGTCAGGAAGTCAGCTCCATTGCTGGGCCGGTTTCGGACGATTTTAACGAGCTGATCATCAACAAGCGCGAGATTAAAACCACCGTGACCGTGGGCGACGGTGAAATTATCGCGCTGGGCGGTTTGCTGGACGATAACGAGCGTCGCACGATTGAAAAAATTCCGTTTTTGGGTGATATCCCGTTGCTGGGTGAGCTGTTCAAATCGCGCGGAAAGTCACGGGTAAAAACCAATTTGATGGTGTTTATCCGGCCCAAAATCCTTCGCAATCGCGCTGATGCCCGGGCCTTCTCGGCGCGCCGTTATGGCTATATTCGGGGCCGTCAGCTCCGTCGTGATCCCGAGCTTGAGCCATCAATTGATGTGCTGATACGCGATTATATGGGCACTGTGCCCCCTGCGGTTGAGGCGCGTCCTGGCGATCAGATTATTTATGCACCGGGCGCCGTTTCCGCGCCGCAAAATGGCGGTTCTGTGGAACCCGTGTCGGTTGCCCCCAGCAAGCCCGACACGGACAGAGATGACTGATGAAAATCGCGAAGGGAACAGATGCTGAAGTTTCCGGCGATGAAGAACAGCCTGTTGGCAAACTGTCAGCATCTCCGCCTCTATTAGATATTCCTTATGCTTTCGCTCGGGATCAAGGCGTACTGCTGATGCGTACGGACGGCGACCGCTTGTCGGTCGCGATGCGGGAAGGTTCCAATCCGCAAGCATTGTTAGAACTGCGCCGTTATCTCGCCATGCCATTTGATGTCGATCTGGTATCACTGGATGCGTTTGAGAAAATTCTGTCCGAACATTATGCAATGGACGGCAGTGCGGCCGCCATGGCAGGGGACATGAGCCTTAGCAATGATGCGCTGGACGATATTGCTGGCGATATTCCGAGTGCTGAAGACTTGCTCGACAGCGCGGACGATGCGCCAACCATCCGCTTGATTAACGGCATTATTGCCGAAGCGGCGCGGCAGGGCGCGTCAGATATTCATATCGAGCCCTATGAAAGCGGACTGGTCGTGCGGATGCGCGTCGATGGAGTGTTGCAGGAAAAACTGAGGATGCCCCCACATGTGGCCTCCGTCATCGTCAACCGGATCAAGGTTATGGCACGGCTGGATATTGCCGAGCGCCGGATACCACAAGATGGCCGGATCAGCTTAACCCTTGGCGGCAAGCTTCTCGACGTGCGTGTCTCGACCTTGCCCAATCGCGCGAATGAGCGGGTGGTGATGCGGATATTGGACAAGGAAAGCGCAGCGATATCGCTGGACCTGCTCGGCATGTCCGAAACCACCCATGAGATTTTGACTCAAGCGCTGGCGGAGCCGAACGGGATCATATTGGTCACCGGACCAACCGGTTCGGGTAAGACAACCTCGCTCTATGCAGGCCTGAAACAACTGAACGATGGCAGCCGCAACATATTGACCGTCGAAGATCCGGTGGAATATGCGATCGATGGTATTGGTCAGACGCAGGTGAACGCCAAAGTCGGTCTGACCTTTGCTGCGGGTCTGCGCGCGATTTTGCGGCAGGATCCCGATGTGGTGATGGTTGGCGAAATTCGTGACCGGGAGACCGCAGAGATAGCGGTGCAGGCCTCACTGACCGGGCATTTGGTGTTGTCCACCGTGCATACGAATGATGCCGTTGGCGCTATCACTCGGATGCGAGATATCAAGGTTGAACCTTTCCTGCTGGCATCCACGTTGCGCGCTGTTGTCGCTCAACGGTTAGTGCGTAAACTATGTCCGCATTGCCGGGTACCGATACAGGCAGATGGCAGTCTTGCTTCGCTTCTCGGCTTTGACAATGGTACGGTGGTGTACCGAGAAGTGGGCTGCGAGCAATGTAATCAAACCGGTTTTCAAGGCCGAATTGGTGTATTTGAAGCGATCCGTGTTGATGAAACAATCCGCAAATTGATCAATGATGGGGGCGATGAAGCACGCATCGCGGCCCATGCCTTCCTCAAGAAACCCAATCTGGGTTCGGCGGCGCGATCATTGGTTCGCGAAGGGCTAACGACGGCGGAAGAAGGTATCCGCATATCACGCCGGGAAGTTTTGGACGAACAGGTCGATGCCTGATTTTTCGTACACCGCGATTGACCCCAAGGGGCGCGAGAAGACCGGACGACTGGCGGCGGATAATAATGAAGCGGCGCGGGCGAAGCTGACCGAACGCAATTTTTATGTGGTGAAGGTGGAGACCGCACAAGGGGCTGAGGAAAAGCCAGCCCAGTCGTTATTTGGTCCCAAAAAGCTGCGCTCTAAAGAACTGACTTTGTTCACCCGGCAGTTATCGTCATTGGTGCAGGTCAGTCCGCTGGAAGAAGCGCTACGGACTATCGGTAACCAGAATGAGAAAGCCCATGTTCGCGACCGAATTGGTGCGGTTCATGGCGGCGTTATCGAAGGACAGCGGCTGGCCGAGGCCATGCGCCGTGAGCCTGCGAGCTTTCCGCCGCTTTATCGCGCTATGATCTCGGCTGGGGAAAGTTCCGGGACATTGCCCGACATCACCGAACGCCTCGCGGGCCTATTGGAGCGCCAGGCGGAGATGCGGGGCAAGCTGATTAGCGCGCTTGCCTATCCCATCGTGCTGGCGCTGGTCGCGATAATAGTCGTCGCCTTGCTGATGATTGCGGTTGTTCCCAAGGTGGTTGAACAATTTGATGATGTGAATCAGCAACTTCCCTTTGTTACCCGGCTTGTAATCGGCATATCCGATTTTCTTGCCAATTGGTGGGGCGCCATTTTGGGCATTTTGTTCATCCTCGCTGTCGCCGGTTGGCGTGCTTTGAAGGAACCGAAAATCAAATATCGGTTTGACGGCTTTCTACTCCGCCTGCCATTTTTCGGTCGCTTGCTGCGCGATTTAAATGCCGCGCGGTTGGCCCGGACATTATCCACGATGGTCGCCAGCCGTTTGCCGATATTGGAAGGGCTGCGGCTCACGACCAATACGATCAGCAATACCGTGCTGCGTAAGGCGTGTGAGGATATGGTCGAAGCGATCAGGGGTGGCGGAAGCCTTTCCAAAGCGCTCAAGAATACCGGTGTTTTTCCGCCCATGCTCGTCTATCTCACTGCCAGCGGGGAGGCATCGGGTCAGCTTGACGATATGCTCGCACGTGCAGCCGATTATCTGGAGCGTGAATTTGATAATTTCAGCTCCACCGCATTATCTTTGCTGGAACCGCTGATCATTGTTTTATTGGGCGGTGTTGTTGCGGTGGTGATTTTGGCTATATTATTACCGATATTACAGCTTCAGAATCTTGCCGGGCTATAAGGCCGGACTGATAGGAAAATATATGATCACGAATAGGACCAATTGTTTCAACCCTCTCGGCCAAGACTCTGGGGAAAAGAAAAAGAAAAGACCGAAGCCCAATGGCTTTACGCTGGTGGAGCTGATGGTGGTTATCTTCATTCTCGGTTTGCTGACGACAATTGTAGTGATCAACGTGCTGCCGAGTCAGGACCGCGCGATGGTTGAAAAGGCGCGCGCAGATATTTCGACTTTGGGCCAGGCGTTGGAAATGTACCGGCTCGACAATCTGACCTATCCGGCCTCTTCCGATGGTTTGGCTGCATTGACCACCGCTCCGGCCTCGCTCGGGCCTTCGGCCCGGTACCGGCAGGGCGGTTACATCAAGAAGCTTCCCGATGATCCGTGGGGCCGCCCTTATCAATATGATAATCCGGGACGCAATGGTCCGGGTTTTGATCTCTATTCCTTGGGGGCAGACGGCGCGCCGGGCGGTGAAGAGGATGCTGCGGATATTTACGCAGAATAGTCCAATGGCCAAAGGTGACAGCGCGGCTAAAATTGATTAGCTAACAGTGGCAACCGCAATAAAGTTTTTCAGCCGAGTCGGGGAGGCCATGTTGGTAAAAAATCCATTGCTGCCCCTTAGGCCGTTTTCATTGAATCAGATTCCATAAGGCTGATGTCTGCATCCCGGTCCTTTGTAACAGTTTTTCCGACTGCAGAGATTCAGGCCCTGCAATGGTGGCTTGTGGCGGACGGCGCGCTCGAAACCAAAGGTTGCGATGCTGATCCATTGCTCGCCGCTGGCTTGAAGCTGCCTGCTGTTGGGGATGAACCCGTCACCCATATTGCATTAATGCCCTCGGCATTGGCGCTTGTCCGCTGGCATGACCCGCTGGAGGGTATGACGGACCAGCAAGCGTTGGCAGCGGCGCGTCTGGCAGCGCAGGACAACAGTCTGGATCTGGAAAACCTACATATCGCGTCGGTTGTGGACGAAGTGGGGCAAGCAGCGACGGCAGCCGCCGGCAAAGATATCATGGCCAATGGCTTGTTACAGCTAAAAGCGCTGGGCATTGACCCGGACGCTATTGTTCCGGCCGGTTGGTTGATCGCGCCGCAGAACGAAACTGTGGCGGAAGCTGATTTTGGTTTTGAAAAATTGCTGCGGGCGGAAAAGATGATCGCGCCCGATGAACCTTCTTTGCGAGCGCACTTGATTGGCGACAATCGGGTAACGGTTTTGCCCGAAGCATCGGTTGATCGTGCGCTGGTGGATGCAGCTCATAATGCGACATTAAACTTGCGTTCCGGGGCCTTTGCCAAAAAGGCTCAAGCCCGCATGACCGCGCAACAAAAGCGGGTCTTGGGTTGGCTAGCTGTGGCTGCTGTTGTCATCTCGTTATTGATTCCGGTGGTTCAATTGGCCAAATATCATTGGGCGGCGGCTGATGCCAATGCAGTTGCGCTGGCCGCGGCTGAACCGGTGATCGGGGCTGTGGAAAGCGTGGATGAGGCGGACCGACTGCTCGACGCCCGGTTGATTAGTGAAAATCGCGGCAATGTTGCGTTTTCTGTCCCCGCGTCCGCTTTGTTTTCCGCAGTTCAACAGACGCAGGGCGTATCGATAGAGCGGATCAGCTACCGCAAGGACGGGACTGTTTTAGCCGGACTGACGGCTGTGAGGAATGAAGATATGAACCCGGCGCTGATCGCGCTTCAAAATGCCGGATTTGTAATAACTGCGACACCGCGAACAGACGCGACGGGATCATCCAAAGCGGATGTTACGGTGCGCGCGCCATGATAGACACGATCAAAAACTGGTTTCAAGCGCTGAGTCAGCGTGAGAAGATAATGATGGGGATATTGGGCTTTCTGGTAACGCTCGTGGTCGGATATTATGCGGTCGTCAGCCCCTTTATCAATGCCTATATATCGGCGCAGAAAAGCTATGCCGATGCGACTGATAGTCAGGTTCGCATCGAAGCCAAGGTTGCTGCGTTAACCGCACCAGCGGACAAGTCAGTCAAGCCCGTGACGCGCGCGTTGGACGTCTTCATCAGTCAAAATGCAGGCGAGGCGGGTTTCGCGGTGGGACGGTTAGATCCGCAGACCAATGGTACGGTTCGGCTGTCGATAGATTCTGCCAAGCCAACCGCTTTGTTCGGATGGCTGGCAATGCTCGAAAGGCGGGGCATATCGGTCGAAGAACTCGCGGTTAATCCGGGTCCGAATGAAACAGTCACCGCGACGATAATATTACGCTCTTCGCAAACGGACTAAGCTATCAGAACGCGTCAGCAGCCGTCTTGGTTTTGCCGGTCTTGATGTCTTCAGCGAACATTACGCCCCCATCATCAGCAGACATTTCCTCAAGGCTTGGAGCTTCCAGACCAGATCGTTCACCAGCTACATTCAGCTTCTTCTGCTGCACCCAGTTGCCATCGGCATCGCGAACATATTTGGGCGCGCGCTGGACATTCCAGACAAGACCCATTTTCTCCCAAGCAGAGATAATATAGCCGTTCACATCGACTTCCCACCACATGATCCCGGCGTAGGCCGACCGTGGATGTTGATGATGGTTGTTGTGCCATCCGTCGCCAAAGGTCATCCACGCCATGAACCAGTTATTGCGCGATCCGTCTTTGGTTTTGAACCGCTGTGAGCCAAAAACATGGCCGACGCTGTTCACGCCCATGACGAAGTTTAGGAAGAAGAAATTGCGAAAAAGACCGCCGATGAGGATGGTACCAATAATATGCTCGGGACCGCCAAAGGCCAGTGCCCAAAGGGCCGGAAATATGATGCTGGAGAAAATCGCAATGGACCAGCGGTGCTTGTGACACCACAGGACTTGCGGGTCATCGATCAGGCCTTTGCCGTAAACATTCATGTCCGATGTGGTGTTATCAAACAGCCAACCGAAATGGGCGATACCAAGGCCCTTTAGTTTCGACATTTTTTTGCCGTGACCGTCGATGTAAGGGCTGTGCAAGTCGCCTACGCGGTCTGAAAAAGCATGATGGCGGCGATGATCGGCGGCCCATTTTAGCACCGAAGCCTGACAAGCCATTTGTGCCATAATACCGATGGCAAGGCGCATTTTTGGTCCGGCTTCAAACGCCCGGTGCGTGTAAAAGCGATGATAACCAATGCCCACGCCCATATTGATCAGAATATAGCCGAACAGGAAAGCAGACCATTCTACCCAGCCAGTTGCATGGGTTAGCGTCCAATAGAGCGCGCCCAGAGACCCGATAACCATTGATGACAAAAGGATGCCATATTCTATGCGTTTGGCGCGTGCCGCGGGGCCGCCAATGATCACACCATGTTGTGGATGAGCTTCTGAAGGTTCAAACTTATCTGGTTGAATGTCACGATATGCGGTCGCCATAAACTTGCCCCTGATACTATTTACCAAGGGAAAATACCCATTTTTCGGGAAGATTACAATTATGTTAACTATTATTCACTCCGATATGGAGGCGATTGGTTGAAATGCAAAAAGATTCGTTTTGAATCAGGTCAATGCCACTGCCGGAGCTGTGACTTTGTCGCACCACCAGTACGCCTTATCCGACGATATCGCATGTTCATGAAGCGGAAAGCGCTTCTCGTTCGTTCTGTGCGGGTCGAAATATCCATAAGGAGAATGAACATGAAGATTCGCAATATGATATTAAATGCCACTGCCATCGCTACGGGCGCGACGATGATTATTTTACCGGCCGCCAGCCTATCCGCCCATCCATCGCATCGCGGCACGCATGAACAAATTTTGACGCAACCCATCGCCGGCGTTGAGAATAACTATTGGTTCGATTATGTCACCGATATTCGCGAAGCGGAGCATGAGCTGAAAAAAGACCTTGCCCGCGCGACAGACGATGAGGATCGCGCGGACGCGAGGGAAGAATATCGCAACGAAATCGCTGATGCGAACAAGGATTATAAGAAAGAAATGAAGGAAAAAGGCTATCGAGTTGGTCGCGTGACGGTTGGCCAGTAGCAGCTTTTGTCCTGCTTTCCTCTCTCGACTATATTTCGAATAGTATGAGCGGCCATCAAGTGATCAATGTTCGCTTTTGCGCCCAGAACGGACGTTCGCTGATGAACTAACATTACTAGCAAACATACGCCTTAGAAACCTGAAAGAAGTTGAATAATCCATTTGTCCTTATCCGCCTTTGATGGTTTTTAACGACCAGCATTTTTGTCTCGATTTGAATGACTTGCACGATTTTCGGTTGGAGCTTACCCTATCGACGAAATTACATCATAAGGGGATGACTGTGCCAATCCAAATAGCGAAATTTATGTCCTTTCTTTTGAATAGCATGACATTCTTATGTTTGGCTGGTTGCGTAGCAAAAGGGCCGGCGGAACCCATCGTTGCGGCTCCATCCTTACCGATTGCCGATACGATTTATCTCGGTGCAAATATTGTGACGATGGATCCTGAGACCGAAAACTCGCAGGGTGTCGCAGTCGCGAACGGGAAGATTATTGCTGTCGGAACACAGGCCGACATCCTTCGTCACAAAGGCGCGACCAGCCAAATTATGGAATTGGGCAACAACGCTCTGTTGCCGGGTTTTATTGACGCTCATGGGCATTTCACCTTTCAGGCGATGTTGCTTTCCGCGGTTAACTTGTCCTCCCCGCCCGTGGGCGAGGTTACGAATATTGAAGGTCTGAAAAACACTCTCAAATCTCATATTGCTGTCAAAAGTATCCCTAAAGGGCAGTGGATTATCGGCTATGGCTATGACGAGTCTCTGATATCCGAAGGGCGGCATCCCACCCGGACTGATCTGGACGATGTTTCAACAGATCATCCGATTTATTTGCTCCATGTTTCCGGGCATTTGGGCAGCGGCAACTCGCTAGCTCTGAAGGCCGGCGGCATCGGGCCAGATAGTCCCGATCCCGAAGGCGGCGTTATCCGGCGGATGGCCGATGGAAAAACACCAAATGGTGTGCTCGAAGAACGCGCGCAATATGCGGTGCAAAAGGAGCTACCAACCCCGAGTCCGCAACAGGCCTTGGCAGGTCTGGTAGCAGCGCAAAAGCTATATGCCAGTTACGGCATCACCACCGTGCAGGATGGCGCGGCTTCCCAAGCGACGATAGATCTTGTGCGTGCGGCCAATGCCCAGGGCTTGTTGTCACTTGATATTGTGAGCTATTTTCATCTTCAAAAACCTGAACAAAAATTGCCACTTGCTACAGAGTTTGCGCAATATAATGGAAGGTTTAAGCTAGGCGGGGTTAAGCTGGTGCTCGATGGATCGCCGCAGGGAAAAACGGCCTTTTTGTCCCAGCCATTTCACGTGGTCCCGGATGGGCAGAAGAAAGACTATCAAGGTTACCCAAATTATCCGACGGACAAGGTCAATGCTATGGTCAGCAAAGTCCTGACCCATAATGTCCCATTAATAGCTCACGCCAATGGCGACGCGATGGGAGAGATATTGATTGATGCGGTGGATGCATCCCATGCCAAGGGCGTCGAAGGCAAAGGCCGCTCGGTCATGATACATGCACAGACCGTGCGGGAAGACCAATTGGACCGAATGGCGGAGCTCGGCATGATTCCATCATTTTTCTCCACCCATGTGTTCTTCTGGGGCGATTATCATCGCGACAGCGTGTTGGGACCGGTTCGTGGCGCGCGGATTAGCCCGGCGAAATCTGCGCTCAATCGCAACATCATCTTCACCACCCATAATGATGCGCCAATTGTACCACCGGACATGATCCGGCTTTTATGGGCTACGAGCCACCGGGAAACGCGGTCTGGGAAAATCCTTGGTGCCGAGCAGCGCGTTCCAATTTATGACGCGCTCAAATCTATGACCATCAGTGCGGCTTATCAGAATTTCGAAGAAGGCATTAAAGGGTCTATCGCAGTTGGCAAACATGCGGATTTTGTAATTCTGTCGGAAAATCCACTGAAGGTGCGACCTGCAGATCTTCTGCAACTGAAAGTGGTGAAAACGATCTCGCGCGGCAAGACTGTGTTTGGCGCAGATTAGCTTGTAATCCTAGCGGCAGCTTCTCTCGGCGCAAAGGATTGTTCTTCAGCGCTGCAGCCACTTTGTCCCGAAAGCGGACCTGAGCTACTGATATTCAAAAAGTTACAGACCAAGAGGTTAAATATCACAATCAACCAAGAAGCCTTGCCAATATCCAACGTCGACCCATTCGCCAAATTTGAATCCGACTTCTTCGAATTGAGCAACTTTCTTCATTCCGAATTTTTCATGTAGCCTAACACTCGCAGGATTTGGTAGGGCGATCCCACCAATCGCAACGTGAAAATCCATAGATTTTAGTCTATCAAACAGAGTCTTATAAAGGCTAGTGCCAATGCCATTTCCGGCTTCGCTTGGATGCAAATATACGGTTACTTCAACAGAAAACCTATACGCACAGCGCCCTTTCCATTTGCTCGCATAGCAATAACCCAGACATTTATTGCCATCGTCTTGGGCGACATACCACGGCAAGCCCTGCTCTTGCGTCTCCGATATTCGTCTAGCCATCTCTGCTCTATCGACGGAGTTTTCTTCAAACGTAATGCTGCTCTCATTTACATAATGATTGTATATATCAGCGATTGCAGCCGTATCCGTAAGCTTGACAGCCCTGACTATCATTCGCAATACCTCGGAAATGGTCCAACTAACCTTCTAAAGTATTCATATGTTGAGTCCATAGATCATTGTCCGCTTTTGCGCCCAAAGCGGGCACTGCTGTTCTCTATTTTTACGGCGGTGATTGTGGAAGGCCGCCAACGTCACGACATAGCAGAGATGTCCTATCACAACGAGGCGAGGCTATAATAGCCAGTAAGCACGAAGCCAGCTATCTAGAGCATCGGTTGCTTTGAGCCATTGCTCGTTGTCCCACATTGCCATTGCGGTGAACTGATAGAAGAACAAGATGCCACATCCGATGACAGTGGCCCGAGATATTCTCCCCAATTGCTTCCAGTCATAAATGAATAGCGGGATCAACATCAGGTCGAGGTATCCGTATTGCGCATAGATAAAAGTTGCATCGTCCGCCAATCCAGGAAGAACGGTTATCCGGCTGGCCGCTGCTTCAATAAGAAAAAACGTAAGCAGCAACATATAGCGCATATGTTCATCTGGCGCGCGGCGGCGCTCTCGAAAACCGAGCCAAAAGAACAATGGCGTCAACACGAATGCCCATAGCTGCAGGAAAAAGATACTGTCCAGACGCGCCTCAATCGGTTGTGGCAGCTCTTGCAAGAAGTTGGCGACAGAGAGTGTTACGCCAGAAATCATGATCAATACGAATAATAGGAGCGATGCCGTCCCGAGATATTTGTGCAATCGGCTCGGGCCACTACTCGCAAGTACAGCCTGCATTATGAACAGCCCAAGCCAGCCGAACATAATGATTGCATGAACGAAAACGGCCAACGGGAAATTAAAATTGCCGCCCCAGAGCGGAAAGAGAAAAGATGGACCAAACCCCGCCACTGCCACCGCGAGGAACAACACTCCCATCATTGCGAAGAACAGATAGTGCCGCCTAGAACGCAATGAATCATCTCCTCCGACTAACGCACGCTCTGATGGCAGTGGTTTCGCGGAGTGTCCGCATATCACCTTCGACGTCTTACTGTCCAATGCTTCGCCCGCATATCATTCACTATTGAACATTACGAACGCCAAGATTTAGATCGGAATTAGAACGACCGCTTCAAATTTTTCAACATCCGCTTTTGCGCCCATAGCGGACACTAGCGTAGTGGCGGCTTTATCTCGAAAGCGGGCCCTAGATTCAGTCAAGGGTATATCCAAAGGGAATCGCGGCAGATAACCCTTATTGCTAATGATAACGATTCTTATTTACAATAAAATTGATTTTGTTTAGTTCCTCTCGCGAATGATGGAATTCAATTGAGGGTAAATAATGATTCGTAAAATTTTGATGACCACATCGTGCTTGGCATTTCCGGCGATGGCATCTGCGCAAGATACCGAAGCTGATAACGAAGATCCAAATATGATTGTGGTAACAGGACAAGTGTCAACGTTTGGAGCGACCAAGTCCGAAACCCCGATATTGGAAACTGCTCGTTCTGTTTCGGTCATCACGTCGGTTGAGTTTCTTGAAAAGGGCGCGCTCACGCTCGATGATACGTTGAACTATACAGCTGGCGTCGTTGGCGACACTTTTGGATTTTCAACCCGAGGTGATTTCCCAAGGGTGCGCGGGCTCGATGTTCCTGAATATCTAGACAATATCCAAGTTCTCTTTGGTTTCTACAACAACGCACGATCAGACATTTACACTTTGGAACAGGTAGAGGTTCTGAAAGGTCCAGCCTCTGTGCTCTATGGCCAAGGGTCGCCGGGCGGAATTTTAAATACGGTCAGCAGGCGCGCTGGACCGGACAATCTGAACCGGGAGATTCTGATTGATTATGGCACGAATGATCGCAAACAAATTTCAACCGATCTGGGCGTTGATCTTACCGGTGATGGGACGCTCACGGGGCGACTGGTAGCCTTGTACCGTGACAGTGGCACCCAGTTGAATTTTGTTAATGACGACGCAATCGTTGTCGCGCCTTCTCTTACATTTACCAGCAGTGATACCACGATATCGATTCTCGCCAACTACACAGATCGCGACAGCGACACAGCGCATCAGTTTCTTCCCTTGGCAGTTTCTGGTTGTCCAAGCAGCAATGTGACGATTTCCGAAGCAAATGTTTGCGCCGGTATGATCACGCAGGAAGTTGACCCATCCCTTTATGTCGGTGATCCGGGCTTTAATCGCTACAACACAGAATCCTTTTCCGTTACCCTATTCGCGCAACATCAATTCAACGATGTGCTGTCATATGAAGCAACCGCTCGTTACCGGGACAGTGAAGCCGATTATCGCCAAACGTGGGTTTCTTTCCTGGGAGATGGAACGCCTCGTACACTAGCGGATGGCACCGCCATAGGTCGCAGCTGGTATGATGCCCCCGCAGCTTCAGAGCAAATTGCGGTCGACACTCGCTTCCGTGCAAAGTTCAACACCGGTAGCGTCAAACATGAAGTTCTCGCTGGAATGAATTTTCAGGATGTGAATACCACAATTGCTGCAGCCTTTCTCTATGCACAACCAACGACGTTCAATTTGTTCAATTCTGACTATTCGGGCCTCGAAACCCCAACACAGGCGACTTTCGAAGCGGTGCGTTCTTTCAGTCAAAGTGAAACAGAAACTTTGGGTTTCTATATCAATGATCAGATAACGGTCGGCAAGCTTGTGCTCAATGCCGGTGTCCGTTTCGACAACGTGAAAACCGGAAACGGATTAACGAGGCAAGATGATAATGCGACAAGCCTTAGCTTTGGAGCGCTATACAAAACGGCGATCGGCTTAAACATCTACGCGAGCTACGCTGAATCATTTCAAGCCGTTGTTGGAGTTGATCCGACAACCAATCAGCCGCTAGAACCGCAGCGCGGCAAGCAGTATGAAGTAGGGCTAAAATACCAACCTCCCGGCACGCGGACGTATATCACAGCATCCTATTTTGATATTGAGCAATCTAATTTAGCAAATGCTGCCGGTCTACCAAATGCTCCTTCTCAACAGGAGGGGGTTGCAAAGATCAATGGTTTTGAAATTGAAGCACAAACAACGATTGGTGACTTCCATCTGGATGCCGCCTTTAGCTGGCTGGATACAGAAGACCCAGATGGTGTGCGTTTCCCCAGCGTTCCAAAGACGCAGGCCTCTGCGTGGGCGGCATGGAAACCGTCAAACGGTTCACTTGAAGGCTTTCTTTTGGGAGGTGGTGTTCGTTACGCGGGTGGCAACCAAAGCGCTGGGACAACCTTTCTTGCGGCAAATGGATTTATGCCTACGCCCAATTTGGTTGAGACCGACGGCTATGTGGTTTTTGATGGCGTGATCGGCTATGATTTTGATCCATTTTCAATCTCGCTAAATGCCCGGAATATCTTTGATACCGAATATTACGGTACATGTTTATCGCGAGGTGATTGCTTCCCCGGAGAGGGGCGGACGATTGTAGCGCGTCTTGGATATCGGTTCTAAAAAAACATGGCTGATATGATCTCGTCCGTATTGGGGTTGGTCTTTGCAACAGGCGGGATAGTCTTGCTTTATCTTAGCTGGCAAAGATCGAAAAGGTCTTGGGCCTTGGTTGTTGGTGGTTGGACCTTTGTGGTTTTCTCTATCTTCGCGTGGGCGCAAACAAGCGGAATAGACAAGGGGCCTGCTAAAGGGATTGTAGCCTTTATTCTGCTAGCATTAGCCGCCTTATCTGTCCGTGCTTTTCAAAGTCCGACCAAGAAACGAAGGACGATAAACCGGGGAGCCAAACCAGTTCCTGTGCAACGGGCTGATAAAACGCTGTGGATGCGGCGGGTTTACGATGTGATCTTGTTGACGCTGTTGTCAGGCCTTGCCGCTTTAGCATTTTCAACAATGACGTTCATGGCCGGTAAGGCGATGGGCGCGGAACATACTGCCAATCTTACCATCTCATTCTTTATGCTGCCGATTTTATGGGCAATTTTCGCGGTTATGGCCGGATATGTAAGGCAGATATTGTATAAGTCTGCCGCACTAATTGGGTTAATAATTATACCGTCACTTGTAATCCCCACACTGCAATAGGCTTGATTATGGAAACGCCAGCACACAAACCAAAGCAATCGGCAAGGCGCACAGCCCAATCATTGGAAGCCCATAGCCTGATAGCTATAGTTTTTGGTGCGCTTATTTACATATTGGCCGTTACCGGCACTTTGTCAGTATTCAATCGCGACTTGCAACGTTGGGAACAGCCTGATGCCCCGGAGATGCAATCGATTGGCCATCAAGAAGCGGAAAAGGCCGCGCTAGCGGTGTTCCAAAGTGAAGAAGAGCCGACTACTCACCTGTATATCAATTTTCCACAATCCGATTTGCCGCGCACCATAATTACGACCGACACGCAGGCATTTTTTGCGAACCAAGACGGCAGTATCGCGGGCAAAGAAACATTCCCGTGGACTCAATTTCTGCTTGATCTTCACTATTACCTGCACATGCCTCACACTCTGGGGCTGACAGTCGTTGGAGCATTGGGGGTCATGCTACTGGGGCTTTCTATATCCGGTTTACTCGCTCACCCTAGAATATTCCGTGATGCGTTTACTTTCCGGCGTGGTGCTGGGCGTTTGACAAAAATCGACCTACATAATCGCTTAAGTGTCTGGACATTGCCGTTTCACTTTTCCAACGCGCTCACCGGGGCAATATTGGGTTTGGCTAGTGTTTTGGCATTTGCCATTGCTGCTGCAGGTTTCGACAATGACACAGAAGCTGTATTCAATCCGATATTTGGTGATGAACCAGCTGTAAATGAGGCCGTCGCGCCTGTCGCCAAGATCGCAAAGCCCTTGCAATATATGGCAGATAAATTTCCTGAGTTGGAAGTCACTTATTTTATTTTGCATGATCCGGGAACCAAGGGCCAGCATACCCAAATCGTTGCCGAGCATCCGGATCGACTGATATTTGGCGACTATTATATGTTTGATTCTGATGGAAATTACAAAGGAAATACTGGCATTTCTGATGGAACCGCAGGTCAACAGATTACCGGCGCTGTTTACAACGTACATTTTGGAGATTGGGGCGGTCTACCAATAAAATTCGCATATCTGGTTTTCGGTATTGGACTTTGTGTCATCGTTGCGAGCGGCTTGAGCATTTACTTCTCAAAACGGCGCTCTAACGGTCGTGCTGCACCTAGATTGGAGAACGCCTGGACAGCGGTTATTTGGGGTACTCCCGTGATGCTGGGAACAACGTTGATCGCCGCTCTTACTGGGATAGTCGATGGCATCGGTTTAGTCATAGTGTTTTGGGCCGGGTTGGTTCTTACTATTGCATATTGTGCTTTTTCTCCAATTCAACAATTGGGGCGCGTTGGACGCTATGCGACAGCATTGGTTTTACTGGCATCATTGTTGACCTATGCAATGCGATACAGCGACGATGTTCTCTCCCCAGCCGGATTGCCCATATCAATTGCTGCATTGCTCGCAATCCTCATTTTCGCGATACTGGATCGCGGGAAATCTGGTGCAGAGATTGACTGAAATCGAGTGTTCGATTTGGGCGCAAAAGCGGACACGAAACACCGCCGTAGAAAGCCCTTTTATTGTCGACAATATACAACAACATGACCATAGCTGCTCAACCTATTTTTAGACTCACGGCAGAATGATGAATCGATCAAATCAATATGCATTGGCGCTCCATGGAGGAGCAGGGGCAAAATTGGGAGAAGACTATACGATAGTTGAAGCTCATCTTTCCAAACTAACCGCCATCGGCGAGGATATGCTGCGCGAGGGGGTGTCATCGCTTGATGTCGTTGAAAAAATAGTTTCCGAGCTGGAGTTATCGGGGCTCTATGTCGCCGGAAAAGGGTCCGCGCCAAACAGGGTCGGACAAGTTGAATTAGATGCTAGCATTATGGACGGAGCCACGCGACAGGCGGGAGCCGTCGCGGTGATCAAGGACGTTCAAAACCCGATTGCGGTTGCGCGTGCCGTCATGGACCATTCTGCCAGCGCCATGCTCGCCGGCGATGGAGCCAATGCTTTTGCCGCCGATCAGGGATTGGCTGCTGTCGACGATCCGGCTAGCTATTATGTCTTGCCACTGGGCGTGAGCAAGGATGATATCTCGGTTCGCGACATGCATCATGGCACGGTTGGAGCCGTCGCTCTCGACATGCATGGTAACCTCGCTGCGGCGACCTCAACCGGCGGCGTTTTTGGCAAGCCGGAAGGCCGTGTGGGCGATACGCCGATCATTGGTGTCGGTACTTGGGCGGATAAAGACATTGCGATTTCGTGCACCGGGACCGGAGAATATTTTATCCGCAGCGGCGGCGCGCTAACAATCGCCAATCGGTTCAAACTTGCTGGCGACACATTGGAAGAAGCTATCTGGAATATGCTCGAAGACGTCGGCGCGCTTGGTGGAGATGGCGGCGCCATCGCTGTGTCAAAAACCGGCGAGATCGCTATGCTGTTCACTTCTGATGGCATGAAGCGCGCCTCCATATCCAGCACATCACCAGCGGTCAGCACCACATTTTCGCCCTGTCGTTGATCCGGCGCGCCGTCGATCTAATCCGTCGCTTTTTTAATCAGTTCGAAAACTTTATCCCGATCGGATAGGGCCAAAACCAGCGCGATATCCCCTACTCCCACTTGATCCAGAATATGTTCAACGCCCAAGCTTGGCGATGCCACATGGACAATGGACGTCTCTATGGGATCGCTTGCGAGACATTCCTGCTCAATCAGGGTTGGAACTTCGCCTAACTCTCTCCCTCTTAAATAATCTGCCAGCTCAGCGATCACCACCGTATCAGGGGCAAAGCCAAGGGCTCCCTGGGTCAGGCCTTTTATCTCGTCGTCGGAGCGGTCTCCGGCGTGGCTGATCAGCAGAAATTTGCGCCGGGCAGGCAAGTTTTCGAGCAATTGCGACATAGCCCCAATCGCATGAGGATTATGCGCAAAATCAACGAATATCCGGGCGCCGTTGACGTTAAACTCGTTGCATCGTCCGGGATTGTCATCTGGCGAAGCGGTGAACCGGGTGAGACCATCCACGATCGCCTTATTGTCCAGCTTCATCGCTTTTGCCAAACCAATAGAGCCCATGGCGTTTTGAATGTTGAACTTTGCGGCTCCGCCCATGGCGACCGGGATTTGATCGACATCCAAGTTGAGCACAATATCCTTTCCGTCAAAATAACGGATGACGTTTTTATCGAGCCAGCAACAAGGCGTTCCTGCGGCTCTGGCGCGCATGATATTTTCATTTTGGGGAGACAATGCAAACCAGCACTTCGTCTTGTCGAATGCATTGCCATTGGCAACAACCAGCGGATCATCTGCATTCAAAACAAGCACGCCATCTTGTGCAACAGCTCGCGCCACGGCGAATTTTGCTTCGGCCAGCGCTTCAATTGTGTTTACGCCATATTGCCCTAGATGATCAGCGGCAATGTTGGTCACCAGCGCAGCGCGCGCCTGAAACAAGGGAAGTCCTCGTCGGAGGATGCCGCCTCTCGCGCATTCCAGAAAAGCGATCTCCAGTCGTTGGTCGCGCAGCAACATCCGCGCACCACCGGGGCCGGAATAGTCACCGTAGTCGAGTATTTCATCTCCCAGTTTGACGAAATCGGTTGAGGTCGAACCGCTCATTAATCCGGCGGCTTCGCCAATCGCTGTTGTGAGTCTCACGCTCGTCGATTTGCCATTGGTGCCGGTAATAAGCGCGATCGGTAGATTATGGAGCTGGTCCCATTTGATATCAGCAATATCTGGAATCTCATTGATATTCCAACGCGATGAGCCTCCACCATGACCAAGAGAGACATAATCATCGTCAGACAAAATATCTATGCCCCGGCTGTCTGCAGCCTTTTGCAGTTCGATTAATGTGGGGTTTTGTTCCAGTCCGATCACGTCGTTGAGATCCGCTATCAAATCGTCAAAATCGTTTGCAGGCTGGTTGAGTAATTTTGATGCGGTCAGATGCCAACTGGTTTCGATCGCAAAAACAGCGGAATAGAGCAAATCAACCGGTGCGGAAATCGCGAGGGTCACACCATTTTCAAAAATTCTCGATGTTGTTTCGCTGTCCATCCAGTCCAGCGCCGTCAAAACGCGTTTGATTTCTGGCATCCAGGCGGAAACGACCTCTGCTTTGTCAAACCCATCAACCAGAATATCGACCAATGCGCCGCGCTTATCCCAAAGCATGCCAGGCCCAGTAATCCGCCGACTGTCATCAAACACCAACTGGTCCGATGCGGGCATGGGAATCGTGAGATAGTCCTCGATCTTCTCAATATCTATTGGCCCGCGATCACCCGTCATGGCGGTCCCTTTCAATCACCATCCTCTTCGACTTCTTTTGCCAGCCTGACCCCGCGTTCATCCCTGATCAGGGATTGGTCTTCATCAATCAGGTCTTCATAGTTCATCGCAATGGCTGGCGCTTCAATCTTGGTTGCCGACGCTTTCAATTCTTCATCGCCAAAGTGGACTATTTGTTTCCACGACCGCGAAACATTGTCACCGATAACCACGACCAGATCCTTTTCCTGCCCCATCTCAAGGGCTTTTTGAATCGCTTTCTGCTCATCGGCAATCACGGAAATTGCCTCTTCACTCACGCCCTGTGCCATCAGCCCTTTTTTCATCATCTGCGGAATTTCATCATCTCTTCGCCCACGCCGGTTGTCGTCGGCCTTGAGGATGTAATGATCATAGTGACCCGCCAAGATGCCAGTCGCATCCTGCACATCTTCATCGCGCCGGTCGCCGGGGCAAGACACCACGATTATTTTGCGTTCATGCGTATCGAGCTTGTCGACAAGATTGGTCAGGCTTTCAAAAGCCGCCGGATTATGGGCATAGTCCAGAATGACCCGGAAAGGCAGCTCGTCATAGACATTCATACGGCCGGGCGCTTGCGAGAAGGTGGTGTTGAAAGTCTTCAGACCCAGTCGGATTTGATCAATATCTTGCCCAAAACTATAAGCCATCGCCGCCGCGAACATGGCGTTCTGAACATTATGGGTCGCCTTGCCTTCGATTGTTGCTGGAATCAGATGCGTCCAGATCAGCGAAATATGGGTGCAATTGTCGTAGATGGTAATCATGTCGCCATTCATGGCTTTCTCAAGAACGGCCGCTTTCCCGCCTGCATCTATGTGCTGTTTCACCAGCGCATGATCATGATTCATGGTCACGTAGAAAATATGCTTGGCGTCGCTATGGTCGGCCATCAGGAGGCAATTTTTGTCGTCGGCGTTGAGCACGATCGTGTCCGTAGCGGCTTCGACAACAATCCTTTTAATCGCGGCCAGCTGCTCTAGTGTCTCGACACCGCCAAGCCCCAGATGGTCAGAAGCCACGTTTAGACAAGCGGAAACATTGGTGCTGTCATAGCCCAAACCGCTGCGGACTAGTCCGCCCCGCGCGGTTTCCATTACTGCAAAATCCACCACAGGATCACGCAGGACCATCTGCGCTGACTTTGGACCGGTAGTATCGCCTTTGACGGTTTGCTTACCATCAACATAAATACCGTCGCTGGTCGTCAAACCGACGGTATTACCGCAGGTTTTTAATATATGAGCGAGCATGCGCGACGTGGTTGTTTTACCATTGGTACCGGTGATGGCCGCAATGGGAATACGGCTGGGCCGGCCGGGTGGGAAGAGCATGTCGATCACTTTCCCTGCAACATCACGCGGCTCGCCTTCACTCGGCGCAACATGCATGCGGAAGCCGGGGGCCGCGTTGACCTCGACAATCGCGCCGCCAATATCTTTATAGGATTGGGAGATATCATCCGTCAGAAAATCCACGCCGCCGACATCAAGCCCGACGGCCTGAACCGCCCGAACAGCCATTTCCCGATTATCCGGATGCACGACATCGGTCAGGTCGATTGCGGTGCCGCCTGTTGAAAGGTTCGCAGTATCGCGCAGATAGAAAATCTCTCCAGCGGGCAAAACCGTTTCGGAGCTATGACCGGCATTGGCCATTAACCGGAGCGCCTGATCGTCCAATTCCAGCCTGGTAAGGACTTTTTCATGACCCACCCCGCGCCGTGGATCAGCGTTCACAACATCGATAAGCTGCTCGATCGTGAGTTTGCCGTCGCCAACAACATGACCTGGAACCCGTTTTGCAACAGCAACCAGTTCATTGCCGACAACTAGCATCCGGTGATCAAACCCTGTAATAAAGCTCTCAACCAACACAGCTTTGCTGGTCCCTTGTTCCCGTGCGAACCCAAAGGCCGTCCGCACCTCTTCCTCGGTTGAAAGGTTGATCGAAACCCCGCGACCATGATTGGCGTTGAGCGGCTTGAGCACTACAGGATAACCCATTTTCTGGGCGCCCCGGACGGCTTCGCGCTCGCTATAGACCATATATTGGTGCGGTACCGGAAGGCCGAGATCATTAAGAAGATTGTGGGTATCTTCCTTATCACAGCTGACTTCGACTGCGATATGGCGGGTTTCGCTGGTAATCGTGGCCTGAATGCGTTGCTGGTGCTTGCCATGTCCAAATTGCACCAAGCTATATTTGTTAAGCCGGAGCCAAGGCACATCTCGCTCCTCCGCTGCGGCGACCAAGGACGCGGTGCTGGGACCAAAGGCATGTCGCTGCGCGCGCCGGATAAAGCCGTGTAGCTCATCACCCCAATCCCACTCTTCATCCAGTTCATAGCCGGTTTGTGCCTGCACCTCTGCTGGCAGTAAATGCATCAGCAGTTTGATCGCAAGCTCGCAGGCCGCAAGCCCGACATCGCGGTGAATATAGGCATAGACCATGTTATATTGGCCAAGTTCGCCCGTAGACCGGGTCCGACCAAAGCTGACTTCATTGCCCGCGACGCATTGCAATTCCAAGGCAACATGTTCGGTAATATGCGCCATCCATGTACCATCATCTTCGCGCAAGCGCCGGACGAAACCCCCGGGTTCCCGATAAGAGCAGCCATGTTCATCAAGCCCGGGCAGGGCCGCGATCAGGCCATCGATAAAATCTGGGCCAAGTTTGGCTGATGGCCAATTCTCCAGCACACCGATATCCAGCACGTGGCGGATGACCCGGAATTTCGCATATTGATTGGGGCCAAGATACAGGTTTGTGTTGAGTATTCTCATTGGCGGCCCCTTTTATGATTCTTGCGAAGCTAGAGGTTACAGAGATTATTGTCCTCTACAAGGGGCGGAAAGGCCTCCCGCGAATTCAGGTCATAGCTGCAGCCTTCGTGCAATATGTCCAATTTGAGCCCCAGCATACCGATACCTTCGCTGCGACTGGCCGAATGGGCCGACGAATAGGACATTTCCTTGCCGTCTGCGATGGTGACCGTGCCTGACCCGACAATCTCGATCATGTCGTCCGGACCGATAAAAGCGGCCGTATCCTCATCGATACCTATGCCGAGCAAAAAGGGATTCAGCGCGATGGCTGATAATAGCCGCCCCAGTCGATTGCGTTCCGAGAAATGCTGGTCGATAACGGCAGCATTGGTCAAGCCCAGACCGGGCGCTAGCACGGCACCCCCTTCGGTGGGTCCCTGATCGGCATCACCGCCAGCCATCATATGTTCCGACATAATAGATGCACCGGCAGATGTTCCGGCTATCGGAACGCCTCTTGCATTAATCTTGCGGATGACTTGGGCAACATCGGTGCCACCCAAGATAGTGCTGAGCCGCAATTGATTGCCGCCGGTGATAAATATCCCGGTCGCTTCTTCGCATCGTTCGGCAAACTCCGGATTGTTACAGTCTTCGCGTCCTGAAATCGGTATCGAGCTGACCTGTCCAGCACCCAGTTCCGTAAAAATCGCTTCGTAACGCGATCCTGTGTCCTCCAGCCGAGACGCGGTTGGAAGCACTATGATATTGGCGTCTTTGCCTCCTGAGAGGTCTACAAAACGTTGGAGAATGGATGGATTGGCTTCTTTGTCTTCGCCGCCGCCAATGGGAATAAGATACCCCCTTTGACCCCCTTCACCTACTACCGCAGGGCACATTAGAACTTCCTAGCCTCAATAAATCTGGCGGACCCACGAAACGATCCCCCAATCGCCGCTCACAAAGCGTCTGGTTCTGGCGAAGTCAATAAAAAAGCGGATTATCAGCGGTTAGGTAGGACCGTTGCAATGTCAGGTTTATCCCGAAAGCGGACACTAGGGCATCACCGCAGCCAAGTTCTCAGAGATGCCTCTCCGCCTTTCGAAAATTCAATAATCCGAGTATCTGGCAACCTCTTGATCCAACCAAGTTCAAAGAAGCGATTGAGTATTAGCGCTCCGACCTGACCAGCCAAGTGGTGGCGTCGCATGCTCCAATCCAAACATGTTTTGCATTGCGGGCGTTTAGTCCGCGGTAAGTTAGTTTGCGTTATGCCAATCTGGTGCAGCCCCTGCCAGCCTTTTGGCGATACGCAAAGCATGTCATCGACTTGAGTCAACCAACCCTGCTTTGACATACGGCTAAACATCAGAACCCCTAGCTCCCCAGCCAGATGATCATAACAAATCCTAGCTTTGCGGAGTGCTGGGTCTTTAGGTCCAGTGCGGGTTCGTTTTCCTTGTTTGCGTTCCGCCAAACTCAACAGTGCTTCAATAGCGTCTGCAACGTCTGTATCTTGTAAGCGATAGTAGTGATGACGTCCTTGGACCTCGCGTTCCAGAAGTCCGCCATCCAGAAGTCGCGCCAAGTGCGAGCTAGCTGTTTGCTTTGTGATACCAGACGACAGCGCAAGTTCGCTAGCCGTCAGAGCTCGTCCATCCATAAGGGATAGCAGCATATTGCTTCGTGCGGGATCGCCCATCAGCGCTGCAACTTTTGAAATGTCCGGCCCTTCTTTCATGGTTCGATCATAACCGAACCATATACGAATATCAATGCGCTACAGGAGCCTCAACAAAAACTGGAGAGCAAGATGATTACCTGTTTTATCAAATATGAGATTGATCCCTTTAAACGTGAACAGTTTGAGCAATATGCAAAGCAATGGGGCCAAGCCATTCCTCGTTGCGGCGCGGACCTCATAGGTTACTTCGCTCCACATGAGGGATCAACGACGACAGCCTATGGGGTATATAGCCTGCCATCGCTCGCTGACTATGAGGCCTATCAAGAACGACTTGCTGCTGATCCCATTGGCCAAGACAATTACGCATTTGCAAAAAAGGAGCAGTTCATTCGCAGCGAAGACCGGATATTTCTAAAGATTGCATCGTCGCCGCATTCAAAAATGGTAAAACCATGATTGCCGTGATTTTTGAGCTAGAACCGGCAATAGGGCGGGAGCAGGAATATTTCGATCTGGCATCTGATCTTCGCCCGCTTCTCGATGATATTGACGGTTTTATCTCTATCGAGAGATTTGAAAGTCTCACGACATCTGGCAAATATTTGTCCCTGTCGTTTTGGCGCGATGATGACGCCGTCCTGCAATGGAGAAACCTAAGTGAACATCGCGCGGCACAGACCAAAGGTCGCAAACACATATTGAGCCACTATCGACTGCGTGTTGCCTCTGTTGCTCGCGACTATAGCCTAGCGGACCGCTCCGATGTGCCAACTGACAGTCTCGCATTCCATTCATAGATCACAAATTGCCAGTAGCACGTGCGATATTTCATAATGTCCGCTTTTGCGCCCAAAACGGACATTCAGCGCTTTAGATTATGTTTTTGCTGGTCCGATCATTCGTCACTGACGTTACGGCGAGAAACTTCGCTGCGTGAGGAACGACGTGACGGGCGGGCTTGTTTTGCCGGACGCCGTGCGGGGCGTGCGACAGGCGTTGATTGCTGCCGCGCTGCCGGACGGGCTTGCTGGCCGCGCTGCTGGGTCGCTGCGGTTCTGGCGCGGCGTTCGGAACGTGTGCCATTGCCTTGACGGTTGGCGCGTCGGGTTTGTCTGGCCTCGCCTCGGCGTTGCCCGCGAATGGCGCCATCGCGCAGGCCCGCTCGACCGGTTGTTACATCACCATTTGTGGCTCTGCGCCCATTTCTTTCTGCTCGGCGTTCCGCGCGTTGTTCCGGTGTCAGGTCGCGGCGGCGTTCCGCTCTGCGATCGCGGCGCTCTGCACGTTGCGCTGGCGTAAGGTCGCGCCGTCTGTCTGCCCGGCGGTCACCCCGGCGCGCATGGCGAGAGCCAAATTCTGCGCGCTGTCGCGCCCAATGACGCCGGTGATGGCGCTGCATCGCATAGCGTGATCCGCGTCTGTCAAAAATATAGGTGCCATATCCGGGATAGTAGAAGCTATCATACCAGCCGCCGCCAAATCCGATATTGGCATAGCCATAGCCATTGTCGCAGGCATAATAGTCATCGAAGGGCGCATAGGGGTCGCAGCCATAGCCGGCGCCGTTGACATAGCCGTCACCATAAGAACCGCCGCCATAAGCACAGGCGCTGAGACCGAGCATCGCCCCGCCGAGCATTGCCGGTTTCAATAGCTTGATGATCGAAAATTCTGCCATGGCCTTACCCCTTTGTCGCGCCGGTGATGTGGCGATGAAACCTCTTCACCGACGATATCTATTCTCTAGCCAGATTTTGCCCTGCGAGTCCGGATAGTTTTCCTGTTGCCCTATTTTGTAACATTGATGAATTGAATTGAAAATGAATGCAGATGCTTGCTGACATTAATGAAAGTAGATACTATACGTTCACAAAACCAAGCATTTCGGAGAGTTTACTTTGGCCAGCGCAGCACAAGCCCACGGATATTCCTATACCGAGACCGCAAACCCGCATTGGATAAAACCACCAAGCAAAGAAGCACTTGCGCATATTCCAGGCGAAGAAGGCATGCCAGTGCTGGGCACGACCCTGCAAGTCATCAAGGATCCCATTGGCTTTGGCCGGAAGATGTTTGAGAAATATGGTTCGGTCTATCGGACGTACAGCTTTGGCAAGGACAACGTCATGCTGTTGGGCGCGGATGCAACAGAGCTGGTCATGTTCAACAAAGACAAAATTTTTTCCAGCGAACAAGGTTGGGGACCAGTGCTCAATAACCTTTTTCCGCGCGGACTGATGTTGATGGATTTTGAACGCCACCGCGCGGATCGCAAGGCGCTGTCGGTTGCCTTTAAGCCCGGACCGATGAAGCATCACTGCAAAGTCTTGAACGAAGGCATAAATGAACGCGTGGAAGAGTGGAGCGGTACCAGTTTTGAATTTTACCCCGCGATCAAATCCCTGTCGCTCGACACGGCGGCAAGCGCGATCCTCGGCATTCCTTGGGGACCGGAAGCGGACAAGATCAACAAAGCATTTGTCGATGAAGTCCAAGCTTCGGTGGGTATTGCGCGCTCACCGATCCCGTTCACTAAGATGTGGCGCGGCGTAAAAGCGCGTGAATATCTGCTTAGCTATTTCACGCCGCAAGTGAAGGAACGGCGCGAAAAAGGTGGCGAGGATATTTTTACCCAGATTTGTCTGGCGACCCATGAAGATGGCAGCCTGCTCACCGAGGACGAAGTCGTTGATCACATGAACTTCCTGATGATGGCGGCACATGACACAATCACGTCTTCGGCAACGAGCATGATCTATTTGCTAGCCAAAAACCCGGAATGGCAGGACAAGCTGCGCGAAGAATGCTTGTCTGTCGCGCCTGCCGGACAGCCATTGGCTTACGAAGATATGGGCAAGCTGGAACTGACCGAAATGGCCTTTAAGGAATCGCTGCGCTTAATCCCGCCCGTGCCCAGCATCCCGCGCCGGGCGATCAAGGAATTTACCTTTCGCAATTACACCATTCCTGCTGGCACCAATATTGGCATCAGCCCGCAATTTGTGCATAAGATGGAAAAGCATTGGCCAAACCCGGAGAAATTCGACCCGTTGCGTTTCACGCCGGAAAATAGTGCAGGCCGGCACAAATATGCATGGGTGCCTTTTGGCGGCGGCGCGCATATGTGTCTGGGGCTGCATTTTGCTTATATGCAGATCAAGATTTTGATGCACGCGATGCTGACGCAAAACCGCGTCGTGCTCAGCGGTGGATCGGACTACGAACCAGAATGGCAAGTTTTCCCTATTCCGCAGCCGAAGGATGGTTTGCCGGTTCGGCTCGAGGCACTTTGACCGAAAAAACGCGATGCTGCAGCTAAACCGCTGCACCGCCAAAAAACATCCCTGTCAGACTTAACGGGGAGAGGTAATCTCCGTTCATAGAACTTATGGACCGAGCGGAAGATACTTATGTCAAAAAAGACGGGCTTCGCTTTGAAACGCTAGCTGACATGTCGCCGGCCGGCATATTTCTCACCGATTGCTCGGGAAGTTGCACCTACGTCAATCAATCCTGGATGGCGTTAACCGGGCTCAGCGACGTTGAAGCCATGGGGCAGGGCTGGTCCGATGCGATCCACCCCGACGATCGGGCTGTTGTCTGGGAAGGCTGGGAAGAAGCCGTAAAGCGGGAACAGGTCTTCGATCTTGATTTTCGTTTTCAAAAGCCGGACGGCGAGAGCGTCTGGATTTCGGCCCTCAGCAGCCTTTACCGGGACGAGCACGGAGAACCGGTTGGTTTTGTGGGGCTGTGTTTCGACATTAGCGAGAAAAAGGCCCTTCAGATTGAAAATGATCGCGCCAATAACCTGTTTCGAAAAGCGGAACAAATAGCGCATATCGGAACATGGCGGCTGGATACGGAAAACTATCAACTGTCTTGGTCGGACCAAATATTTGCGATCCATGGAATTCCCATTGGCCCGATTCCATCCTTTAAGGCTGTGATGGAGTTTTATCCGGGGGAAGCCAAGGCGCAGCTTGTTGAGACAATCCACCGATCAATCGACGATGAAAGGCCGTTTGATTTGGAAACCGACTTTTTGACGGCGAACAAGCAGAAAAAGAGGATCAGGAATATTGGCGAACCCCAGTTTAAAGACGGTAAGCTAACGTCTATCGTCGGCGTTTGCCAAGATGTCACCGACAAGTTTCGGATGGAAGAGAAATTGCGCTTGGCGGCCAGGCTTGATCCTTTGACCGGAATTCCCAACCGAAAAATGTTTGTTGAAAAAATCCACACCATAACGACCGGTCACCCGCTGTCCGTTGATAAGAAAAACGGCATTTCGTTGATATTGATCGATTTGGACGATTTCAAAAGAGTCAACGATGATTTGGGGCATCCAGCCGGTGATGAGTTGCTGGTTCAGGTCGCCGAACGCCTGTCTGCGGTAGAGGGCTCTGAAATTGTTGCGCGCATTGGCGGCGATGAATTTGCTGTCCTGAAACGGGTCGATCCGAACAAATTGGCCTGTGACAAAATGGTGCAGGAAATTGAAAAATCCTTTGCGGAGCCTTTTGCTCTTGGCTCGCAGCAGGTCAGCTGTTCTGCCAGCATCGGGTGGACTTCGGGATTGGCCGGTAAAAAGTCGGAAGAAATTCTGTCCAAAGAAGCGGATATCGCGCTCTACAGTTCAAAAAAGACCAACCCGAAAACTCCGGTGATGTTCAGCGCAGATATTGGCCTCAGGCACGAGCGATATGCAAGACTGGCCTCCGATCTTAAATCGGCTTTGGCCAACGGTCAGATGTATCTGTTATTCCAACCGCAACTGGATATTGACGCCAACCAGATCAAGTCGTTCGAAGCACTGTTGCGATGGGATCATCCGCATTTTGGCCCAGTCTCTCCAACCGAGTTTATTCCTATTGCCGAGGAAACTGGCATTATTGGGCCAGTGGGTGATTGGGTCTTGATCGAGGCCTGTAATCAGGCCGCCCAATGGCCGGATGACGTCCATGTTTCGGTAAATGTTTCGGCCATGCAGCTTTCCGAGAAGGATTTTATCACCAAAATTGTGCGGATGCTGGCGCAAACTCAGTTTGATCCTCGCCGGTTGGAGTTGGAAATTACTGAATCTGTTTTTATCGAAAATATTGATGAGACCAAGGAGGTGCTTGAAAAGCTCAGTCAGATTGGGATCCAAATTGCTTTGGATGATTTCGGTACGGGGTTTTCTTCGTTGAGTTATCTGTGCGCTATTTCATTCGACAAGGTAAAGATCGACAGAAGTTTTATTGCCCAGATCGATCAGTTTAAGGGATCTGCCCCGATCATCAATGCTGTCACTGGTCTCGGCGCGGCTTTGAATTTTAAAACGGTTGCCGAAGGTGTGGAAAATTCGAGCCAACTGGCTTTTCTAAAAGAAAAAGGGTGCGATCAAATTCAGGGCTTTCTAATCAGCGGACCTATATCAAGCACCGAAGTTCAGCGCTTTTTTGATTTGGAGGCCCGCAAAATAGGAATGGCCTAACCGTTTTGGCGGCATGGCTATGGGCTACATCGCTCTGCGAATGTGCTGATCCGGAAAATATGCGTTTGCTTGCCCGAAGTTGGCGGATCACCATTGTCAGCCGCTCGATATTCACTTACATAAATGTCAATGACTGATACCCCCGAAACACAGCCGTCCGCCGATTCCACCCCCATTTGGAAATCGCGCTATAATCATCCCGCGGATTGGGACCAATTTTTTGAGCCACTGTCGATGCCCGGCATGTTCTTTCGCTCGGCAGGTCGCCGGGGCGATGCAAATCTACTCGATTTCATGGGCCGGAAATATAGCTATGCAGAGGTTGCTGCTGGCGTGGTGCGAGTGGCCAAGGGATTACAGGACCTGGGCGTTAAAAAGGGCGACCGTGTCGGCTTGTTCTTGCCCAATGTCCCACATTATGTGACCGCTTATTATGGCGCGATGGCCATTGGCGCAACGGTCGTCAATTTCTCGCCACTATACACGGTCGACGAACTCAACCACCAGGTAGAAGATAGCGGCACCAAAATTCTCTTTACTCTGTCCGCCAGTGCGGTTTTTCCGACGGCTTATAAGGTGCTGCAACAATCTAGTCTGGAGCGGCTGGTTGTTGGCAGTGTCGCTGGGGCGTTGCCAGGAGCCAAGGCGCTTTTTTACCGGCTGTTTCGACGTAAGGAAAATTCGCCGCAGCCAGAGGATGACCGGATCACGCCCTTTGCTGACCTGACCGACAATGACGGCAAATATGTCGCGCCCAATATTCACCCGGAAAAGGATATTGCGCTGCTCCAATATACTGGCGGGACCACGGGAACACCAAAAGGCGCGATGCTCAGTCACCAGAATCTGACCGCCAACGCGCGTCAGATTAACGGCATCGATCCGTTTATTGACGATGATGACCGATTAATGGGGGTACTGCCTTTCTTCCACGTTTTTGCGAACAGCGCCGTGCTCAACCGCACGGTGCAGCGGGGCGGAGAAATTGTCATGCTGCCGCGCTTTGATGCCAAGCAAACTTTGAAAGCCATCACCCGCAATCAGATTACCGCCATGCCCGGCGTGCCGACCATGTATCAGGCGCTGCTGGATCATCCCGATATCGACAAGACTAATTTTTCTTCGTTGAAAGTCTGCGTGTCCGGCGGTGCGCCGCTGTCGCAGGAACTTAAGAAGAAATTTGAAGCAAAGACAGGCGCGAAGCTGGTGGAGGGCTATGGTCTGACCGAAAGCTCAGGTGTTGTCAGCGCGAATCCCTATTCCGGTTTGAACAAGTCCGGCACGATCGGCCAACCTGTTCCCGGAACGCTTGTCAAACTGGTCGACAAGGAAGATCCCACCAAGCAGGTTCCTGACGGTGAACCGGGCGAGCTGATCTTCTCAGGTCCGCAGGTCATGCAAGGCTATTGGAACCTGCCAGAGGCTGATGACGAGGTATTTGTCGACGGCTTTCTGCGCACTGGCGATGTCGCCGTGATAGACGAGGATGGCTACATCAAAATTGTCGACCGGATAAAGGATATGATCGCGGTCGGCGGTTTCAAAGTCTTCCCGAGCCAGGTCGAGGAAGTACTCTACAAACATGAAGCGGTCAAAGAGGCGTTGGTGATTGGGGTGCCGGACGATTATCGCGGTGAAAGTCCAAAGGCTTTTGTGGCTTTGGAAGAGGGCATGGATGTTGACGGCGCTACGCTGAAAGATTGGCTGAATCCGCAGTTGGGCAAGCATGAGCGGGTGTCAGACGTTGTGGTGCGGGACGATTTGCCCAAGACGATGATCGGAAAGCTTGATCGAAAAACACTCAGGGCAGAAGAACTGGGTTAGTGGCAAAAGCGCTTCGTTGATGTCTTTCTAGAAGTCCACACCAACCCGAACATTTACATGCGGATTTTTATCGCCGCTATTTCTGCGGTCGCGATTGACTGGCAGCGCCCCTTCCAGTTCAAAATCAAACGGCCCAATATTTCCGCGAACACCGGAACCTGCCGAGACCAATGTCCCCTCGCTGCGATCACTCGCCAAGTCGTTGACATGGCCCATATCGGCAAAGCCATAGACTTGCAGTCGCCGCAGCCAGTTCACAGGAGATTTCACGTTATAGCGCAATTCGGCCAAACCATAAAAACCGTCGTCACCCGATAGTTCGCTGAAATCATACCCACGCACACGATAGGCGCCGCCGATCCCCAATTCTTGAGCCGCGAGCAGAGGCCGGTTCGCGATTTGGCCGCGCGCGGCAAGATAGATGCTAAGGTCTTTGGTTAACCCGGTTCTGAAATCAGCCCAGAATTCCCCTTTGGTAAACACGCCATCGCCGTCAAGCAGGGACGCTAATGGATTGCCCCGCCGGGTAGCCCCGAAAATATCAAACCCTTGGACAAGGGACGTTCCAGCGCGCACTCTGCCGCCGGCAAAAGGAATGTCGCCTCTAAAGCCCAATGACATGGTGACCTGCGTATCATCACGGATCAGGACATCCATATCGTCGCGGCTGATCGACAGATATGTGGCTTCTGTTTCGATCCACAGGCTGCCGGAGGTTGATCGGACTATTGGATAACTGGCAAACAGAGCCAAATAGCGACTTTCCCCCGATACGTCCGAACCGCTTCGGCTGCTGCCGGGTTCATTCTCTCCGATTGAAGCGGCGATGCCGGCTCTGAGGCCATCGATGCCCATTTCTGTCTGATAATAGCCGCTGACCGAAAGTATCTCTTTGGGCTCAATCGGGTTGGTTCGTATGGCGAAGCCCGCAGTATCGGCGTCGCCGATCAATCCCCGCGCGTCAGCAGAAATCCGCGCTCTTACTGGTCCAAAGCTGTCGCTTCCGTAGTTGTCGCCCTGTATCCGGACACGATCACCGCGTTCCCGAACGGTGACTTGCAGAATGTTCATGCCATCTTCTTGCAAGAAGTTTGTCGACCGAACGTAAATGTCGGGAATATCACCGGCCAGTAATAACTTTCGTTCAATTTCAGATCGACGTGCTACTTTGCCTTCCAAGGAAGACAGGATTTTGCGTAGATGCCGGTTGTCCGATCCTATAATGCGGACCGTATCAATCTTACCTTCCACCAGTTGAATCTGCAGTACACCCATTTGCACCGCTTGTTCCGGTATATAGGCGGAGGCAAAAATATAGCCTTTTTCGCGCGCAATATTCGCAACTTGCTGGGTTAGAGATGCGAGTTCATCATCTGTGGCTTCTTGCCCGATAAATGCTTCGACGACGGGTGAAAAAACTTCAATATCAAGTGCATCAGCGCCCACTACACCAACAGCACCGATGCGGAAATTTGATGGTCCATCGTCCAGCGAACCATTTTGATCAGCTGCTTCGGATGGCTGGATTGCCGGGGCCACAATCTCTGGCAGTATAGATGCTTGCTTCTTGGGACCAGAAAGCGACCGTCCCGAAACACTGGTCTCGGGAAATCCAACCGTCCAGGCTTCACTATCCAGCGCAGATATCTCGATATTCTGAGCTATTGCTGATTGCTGCCCCAATACGGGGACAGACATTATCAACAGGAAAGAGGCAGAATTTACGCGAGACACAATGACACCGTTACTCTTGAACATACGACTTGGAGTAACGGTATAGCGGCGTGATATTAAATGTTGGTTATCAGCGGCGCATAATTAATCGACATTTAACTACCTATCTTCTTCATATCTTCAAAGCTGGGCCGTTAACAGCCATGTTAGTATTAGTATGAAAGTTGATATTATGTCGCATCCAGTAACGAAATCGCTGATTATCGCCGCCTTATTGTCCAGCAGTGCAGCTTATGCAGGCGCGCCGGGATGGCAAGTGTCCGAAATTAGCGGGAACGTAACGGTAGCCCGTCAGGGCGTCGTAAAAATCGCGCAACGCCAGACCAAATTGGCGGCGGGCGATGTGATCAAGACAGGGCCAAAAGGGCGTGCTGTATTGCTGCGCGGCGGCGAATATCTTGTGGTTTCACCCGCCAGTCATATTGAAATCGCTGAACCCGCCAAGAGTGGTAAAGTAACTCAGATTATCGAATATCTCGGCAATGTCCTTTTTCGTATCGACAAAAAAGAAACACCGCATTTTGGTGTGAAAACGCCTTATATGGCGGCTGTGGTCAAAGGGACAACGTTTAGCGTATCGGTCAGCCAAGAAGGCACAGCGGTACAGGTCACAGAGGGCGCAGTAGAAGTGTCGACTTTGGATGGCGGTGCCTCGGAATTGGTAACCCCAGGCGTTATTGGTATGATCAATTCTGCTGATCCGTTTGATCTGGTTGTGATCGATGGAGAGCGGCGCGTGATTGAATCACCGAACAAGCCTGCTGCCACAAGCGAAAAAGCTGATCGAGTGACGGCCGTGAAATCGAAGTCAGTACCAGCTGCGGCCGCAGACAAGCCAGATTTTTCCAATCTATCGGGTGTGGTAAGCGCGCCAATTGGCGAGGACGGGGTCGAATTGGCCGAGTTGACAAATGGTTTGGTCCGCGGCGATGCGGGCTCTGGTAGCTACATTGCGATAGAAAATGCGGAAGAAGCTTTGGGCGCTGTCGAAAATTCCAATGATAATCTTGGCGACGAAGATGGCGGTGTCGGCAACGTGGAGATCGATAGCGGCGACGAAGAGAATGCTGACCAAGGCGAAGACGACCAAGGCGGAGACGACCAAGGCGAAGAAGACCAAGGTGAAGAAGACCAAGGCGAAGAAGACCAGGGCGGAGATGACCAAGGCGACGACGACCAGGGCGATGATGGCAATAACGGCCACGGCAATGATCCCGACGGTGCTGATGATAGCAATCCGGGGCGTGGAAATGGCAACAACGGCAATGGCAACAACGGCGGCGGTAATGGTGGTTTGCTAAACGTGAATGTCGACGTCGGTGGCGATGCCGAGGGCGATGGTAACAACGGCCATGGCAATGATCCGGACGGTTTTGACGATAGTAATCCGGGGCGTGGAAACGGCAAAGGTAAAGGCAGAGGCAAGGGCAAAGGCCACGACGACTAATGCTGCGCGCGCTGACAGCGCTTAACCTTAAATAGAGATATCTCCCGTAAACTGGCGATGTAACAGCTTTACGGAGATATTTTGAAAACCGCTTTTGCTTCTTTTCGGGCTAATGCTTCTTGGCGCTTTTTCGTGGCGTGGGCCATCGCGCTTGTCGGCGCTTTGGCTCTCCCCATGGTTGGAATTGGAGGTGCTGTCGAGTTACAGTTCCAAAATATGCGCTCTGGGTTGCTGGAAAAGCCAGCCACCGGCGACATAGCCATTGTTGAAATTGATGCAAAATCGATACAAGCGCTTGATCGCTGGCCGTGGCCGCGTGAATATTATGCCCAGCTGGTTGAAAAACTCTCTGCAGCCGGTGTCGCGCAAATTGCCTTTGATGTCGATTTCTCGTCCAGCTCTACGCCAGAACAAGATGCTAATCTTGCTGACGCGCTGAAAAATTCACAAGCCGCTATCATCTTACCGACTTTCAAGCAGAACGCGACGCTGGAAGAAAATCAATTTGTTGAAAGCCTGCCGATCGATATTCTGAAAAAACATGCGTTTCTGGCCTCTGTCAACGTGCATCCTGACAAAAATGGTCAACTGAATGACTATGACTATGGCACCATAACGGGCGGCACCGTAAGACCGTCTTTGGCCAGTATGTTGGCTGAAACTCCGGGAAATATCGATGAAAATTTTACCATCGATCAGTCGATAAATCCTGCGACCATACCCCGCTATAGTTTTGTCGACATATTGCAGGCTGAAGAGCCGATCGCTTCCCTTAACGGCAAAAAAATCCTGATCGGCGCCACTGCAATAGAACTCGGCGACCGCTATCCCATCAGCCTCCACGGGGTATTGCCCGGCGTCGTCATTCAGGCGATGGCGGCAGAAACGCTTTTGCAAGGCAGCAATATGGCAAGCATCGGCTATCTGCCGTCGCTCGGCTTAGCTAGCATATTGTTATTGGTCTTAGTCGCTCGGCGGTCGGTCGGTAAAAAATTCTTGGCGCCCGGCGTTTTTGCGATCGGGATTCTGCTGAGCTTTTTATTGATTGCGTCTGAATATCAGGGGTTGATGACCTTCTCAAATGTTCCCGCGTTATTTTTTCTGGGTATCTTTCTGATAGTCCACAAGTTTTTGAAAACAAACTTTGCTTTGAAACGCAGCCAATTTTCTAACGTGAATAGTACGCTGCCCAATGAAGCGGCCATGTCAGTCTTTATGGAGCAGCGCGGCGATAGCAATATTGCAGTCGCCCGACTTGCAGACTTTCGCGATCTGTTGGTGGTGACGGACAAAGATAGTCGGGTCGATCTCTTCACAAATCTGGCCGAAAGGCTGAAATTTTTGGCGGCTGAGGAACGTATTTTCCATCTTGATACCGATATTGTCGGTTGGGTGATGAAAGACGATTATGCAGAAGATGTTTCTGGCCATTTTGATACCGCGGTGGCGCTCTTTCATGCACCTATGATGGCCGGCGATACCAAGGTTAAACTTAATGCGTCTTTTGGCCTAAGCGGGGAATCGATCGACAAGGCGAAAGTCGCCAGTGAACAGGCGATCGTCAAGGGCAGGCGCTGGGCCCTACATGATGTTGAGGCCGCAGGCGTTGTCGGTCAAAAACAGAGCGTGCTGGTCGAAATGGAACAAGCGATTGAAAGCGGAAATATCTGGACCGTCTATCAACCGAAATGGAACCTGCAGGACGGCAAACTCGATGGCGCTGAAGCGCTAGTCCGGTGGGAGCATCCAGAACGTGGAATGATAAGCCCTGAAATTTTCATACCGATATTGGAAAAAGCAGGCCGGATAGATGAACTTACGCTCCATGTTTTGCAAACTGCACTGGACGATCTGTCACTATGGGGTGTGCAACAGTCTTCCTTAAAATGCTCGGTCAACATCTCAGCGCAACTGCTTGATGATAGTGGATTTATTGACAAAGCGATCGCAATGGTAAGTGCTGCTAATCTCGGAAATGGCCATGTCATATTTGAGGTGACGGAGACGGCCGCGTTGGCGGATCTGGAATTATCCATCCAGGCGCTGGAGCGTATTCGCGACGCTGGTATCAGTATATCGATTGATGACTATGGCACCGGTCAGTCAACGATGAGCTATTTGCAACGCTTACCCATTGATGAAATTAAAATTGATCAGAGCTTCGTCAAAACCATGATGAACGATCATTCGAACCGCCTGATGGTGAAATCCACCATCGAACTTGCCCATGCGTTGAAGCTGAAAGTTGTGGCGGAAGGTATTGAAGACAAGTCCTGTATGGATATGCTGACCCAGTTTGGCTGCGATGTTGGTCAGGGATGGCATATCTCCAAACCTGTTTCATCGGAACTGTTTGCGGCGAAGTGGTTGGCGCCAGCACGTGAGAGAAAAACCGCATAGATATACGCGAGAGATGGCCGATTGGCCGTTAAGCTTCCTCAACCCATTCGCGCTGCAGCGGTCGTGCTGCCAGCGCCATAAAGCCGGCCGCAATTACATAGAATATCAGCGATATCAGCATGGAATAGCGCAAGCTGTCCTCGCCATAAATCGGAACGAGGCTATCGGATAGCGCGCCGAGGAAGAATATCCCGCCGCCGATACCGATGAGATTATTGATCAACAGGAACAATGCCGAGGCGGTGGCGCGGGTCTCTGCTGTGACAAGATGCTGTACCGCAGATAGGACCGGTCCGAGCCAGATATAAGCGAGGCCCTGCGGGATCAGGAACAATATGAAGGCCATGGTTGCCGAGCTGCTCATAATTCCGGCTGCGAATAGCGGAACGGCAAGCAGGAAGGCGACAGCCGGGACGAGGCCGTAAGCGCCCTTGTTTTTGCTGCCGAGCCAGTCGCCCAATATGCCACCGCCAATGACGCCCGCGACGCCGCCGATCAGCAGGATTGATCCAAAGAATAAGGATGTTTCGATAAGGTCGAGGCCAAAGCTACGCTGCAACAGACTGGGTAGCCAAAAAGCAATGCCATAGCCGAGCATTGAACTGGAAGCTGCGCCAAAAGCTAGGAACCAGAAGGCACGTTTCTTGGACAGTATCTTGAGGATATCGATGAAGCGGGGTTGCGGCTGCGCAGTGCCGGCTGCGGCCTGCGGTTTTACTGGGTCGCGGACTAGATATTTGAACAGCGGCGCAATCAAAACGCCTGATAGTCCAACGACGAAAAAGGCAAGGCGCCAGTCCACTGTCGCTGCGATATAGCCGCCCGCAATCACGCCAGTGGCGGACCCCAAAGGGATGCCGAGCGAATAGATGGACAAGGCCCGCGCGCGTTTCTCGCTGGGGAAATAGTCGGCAATCAGAGCATAGGAAGGCGCGACGCCGCCTGCTTCGCCGACACCTACGCCAAGGCGTGCAAGAAAGATCGACCAGAAACCCTGGGCAAAGCCGCAAAGGGCTGTAAATCCGCTCCATACGCCCAAGGAAATAGTGATCACCCAACTGCGGTTGGTTCTGTCGGCAATCCAGCCGAGCGGGACCGCCAAGGTCGAATAGAGCAGGGCAAAAGCGATGCCGCCGAGTAATCCCATCTGAGTATCGCTGAGCCCGAGATCGGCTTGAATCGGGCCAGCAAGTATCGCCAATATCTGACGATCGACAAAATTGAAGATGTAGACAACCAACAACATGCCGAGCGCGACATTGGGCGAGGTTGTACGCAACGGGACCGTTGTTTTGCTAGCCATCTAGCGGCCTGCACCCGATAAAAAATGATCAATCGCCGATAGAGCCGCTGGCTCGTCCAGCATCGGCGCATGACCTCGATCCGCGACTTCTACCGCGCTGATCGCGCCGGAATGGCGGCGCTGCATTTCCGCAATGGTCGCGGAGGAAATAATGTCGGACAACGCGCCATGAATGACTAGGGTAGGGATGGTGGCCAGTTGGTCCCACACCGGCCACAGGTCGGGCGGGACAACCGTTTGTTCGCTCCCTGAAAGGCCTTCGGAGATAGCTGGATCATAGGCGAATTTTATCCGGCCATCGGATAGCTTCTGACAAGTGCGCCGGGCAAAGTCGAGCCAGTCCCGTTCGCTATAACCTGCCATCACGTCGCCATGCACCTTGCGGCAATGGTCGGCTGCTTGCTGCCAGCTATCAAAGGGTTCAAGCGCCCCCACATAGCTTTGAATCCGATCCAGACCCTTTTGTTCCACGACCGGCCCGATATCGTTAAGAATGAGGCCGCTGAAACGCGTTGGATCGCTCGCGGCCATCATCATTGCCATCAGGCCGCCCATCGACGTACCGATGAGACCAAGGCGATCTAATTGCAGGCCGCTAATCAGCGCCATCATGTCTTCAACATACGTGGCGGGTGTATAATTTTCCGGCTCGGGATCGTAGTCGGAGCGTCCGCGTCCGCGCTGGTCCGCTATGATGAGCCGGTATTTTCCAGCCAGATCGGCGGCAAGTCCTTCAAAGTCGGCACTGTTGCGGGTTAGCCCGTGCATCAGCAGCAAAGGCGGCCCATCGCTCTCATAGATGCGAGCATAGAGTGTCAGTCGGTCATCGCCGCTGCGGTAAAAATGATCCTGATAGACAGGCGGATCGCCTTGCTCACGATCCGCCTGTGGGGAGTTTTTTGCCATGACCTACTGGCCTAAAACTTGATTTCGCCAGTGACGAATACGCGTCGTGGGTCTCCGAAAAATGATGTCAGCGTTCCTTCGAGACCCAAGGTGGACACGAAAGGCGCTCCATTCTGTCCTCCGGCGACAAAGTTATAACCAGCAACTTTGTAGCGTTTGTCGAACAGGTTTTTGCCATGCACACCGATGGAGAAAAGGTCGCTGTCATCGGAATATACCAGACTGGCATCAACCAGTGCAAAACCGTCCTGATCAAGGAAGGGGTTCTCCGTCTCAAACTGGCTGGCATCGCTGCGGAAGGAGATTCCGCTGATCAGGTCCAGCATGCCACTAGCCACTGGCACACCGAGATTGAACGACATGCTGCCGGTCCATTCCGGTGTGTTCTGGAACACGCGCTCGTCCGCCACATCATTGCCGAACGCGTCGATAAACGTGTTATAGTTGGCATCGAGATAGCCCAGCGACCAGCTGACGTTAAACCGGCTGCCGGCTCCGGCAAAATCCTTGCCAACCAAGGCGCGGCCTTCAAATTCGAAACCGTTTACATCGGCGCTGGCAGCGTTGGAGGTGATACCCGCAAAGCTGTCATTGGTGCCATCGCCATCGGTGTCGACACCGACCGAACCGGGAATCTGTACATCGGAATAATCGCCTTTAAACAAGGCCACACTGACATTCAGACGATTTTCAAGGAGCGACGCTTTCCAGCCCAATTCATAACTGTCCACGGTTTCCGGATCAAACTGGAGGAAGTCGAAGATTTCGTCTGCAGACACGGTGCCATCCAGATTGAAATCCGGTGTCGCGCTGGTCTGACCACGCGGATCAAACCCGCCGCCTTTGAAACCGCGCGAGTAAGTGAAGTAGATATTATGGTTTTCATCCGGCTTCCAACTGATCGACGCACGCGGCGTAAATTCTTTGAACGTCTCGCTGCCATCAAAGTCGGATGTCACTGCAATCGGAACGCCCGCGCCACCAAACTGGTCTGAGAAACCATTGACGAAGGTCGTGCGCAATATCCGCGCATTGCGTTTGTCGCTGGTATAGCGGCCGCCGACAGACAGGCTGAGATGGTCAGAAATATCATAGGTGAAATCGCCGAAGATTGACCATGTCTCGGTATCCACATCGCCGAGCGTCTGCGCGTTCAGGCCGGGTAATCCAACAAAGGGCAGGGCGCCCGTTGTGGCCAGCAACACATCGAACACGTTGAAGGCGCTGGCATCGAGATAATAAGCACCTAAGACACCGTTGAGATTGTCGCTTTCATAAAGCAGCTGAAATTCCTGACTAAACTGGTCATTTTCATAAATGACCGGAACGTCGAGATCTTCGGACGGCAAGCTGTCAAAGTCGATATTGGAAGAGGATTTATCTTCCCGGTAAGCGGTGATGCTTTTCAGTGTGATATTGTCCGACACAGGCGCTTCGATCAGCAATGACCCGCCATAAGCCTCAACCAATTGTTCGGGAACGGTAAGACCCGCCCGCGTGTCAAAGACGTCATCCAGAACTGGCGCGCCCGTGAGCAGGCTGGGTATCAGCCGGTGGCCCTGACGTGGATCGCTTTCATCGCGGATATAGTCGCCGGATAGCCGCACGAAAAATCCGCCATTATCATATTCGACACTGCCGCGTGCTGCCCAGACGTCTTTGTTGTAATTTTCAACACCTGGTTGCACCAGATTGTCACCAAAGCCGCCGCGGCTCAATCGTGCGCCGCTGGCACCGATGCGCAGGTTATCGGTTATTGGGGTTGAGGCGGTGACGATTAAATCTGCCTGATTATAGGACCCGTAAGTGCCTTTGACTTTGACCGACGTGTCATCCGCCAAACGCCGTGAGACATATTTAATCGCGCCGCCAATGGTATTGCGACCGTAAAGCGTGCCCTGCGGTCCGCGCAGCACTTCGATCCGTTCGACATCGTAGATGTCGAGCACAGAGGCTTGTGGCCGGTTCAGATAGACATCATCGACATAGAGACCGACGCCTGCTTCAAATCCGGCGACAGGATCTTGTTGACCGACGCCGCGAATGAAGGCGGTCAATGTGGTGTTGGTGCCGCGAGAAACTTCCAAGGTCAGGTTGGGGACTTCCTGACCAATTTCGGTAATATCCTGTACGCCCGAAGCGGCCAGTGCGTCGCCGCTAATCGCGGTAATGGATAGCGGGACATCGACCAGACGCTCTTCACGGCGGCGCGCGGTGACAACGATCACGCCATCATCTGTATCCCCGGATGCTGTCTCTGAGGCTTGCGCATGTACGGCTGTCGGGACGACCAATGCTGTCGCCAAACCGGAAATCAAGGCTGCATAACTGACGCTGTGTTGCAATTTCATAAGAACATCCTCCTGCATATTTTTAGCCTGGAAATTCCAGGTCGTTGATGGCGTTATATTGAAACATGAACCACATTTCAACTTTGAAATTTGCCAATCAAGGAAAATGCCGTTAGCCGTGACTTTATGGCCACAAATTATTCCGATCATCTCGAGTCCAAAGATAAGCAACCGCGCACCGCAAGGGGGCTGAAAACAAAACGGAAATTGCTGGATGCTGCGGCGTTGGAATTTGGCGAGAAGGGTTTTCACGAAGCATCAATCACCGGGATAACGCAAAGGGCAGGGACGGCCTTGGGCAGCTTTTATACCTATTTCGATTCGAAGGACGAATTGTTCAGCGCGCTGGTCAAGGATATGAGCGCGCGAGTCAAAACCCATGCCGGTAGCGCGATGACCGAGTGGGAAGATGCGCTGGAACGGGAAAAGCTTGCGCTAAAGGCGTTTATGAACTTTGCCCGCGAGCATAAGGAAATTTACCGGATCATCGACGAAGCGGAATTTGTCGATCCAGAGAGCTATCGGTCCCATTATCAGGAAACGGCGGCGCGCATTTCAGAGCGGCTGCAGGAAGGCAGCGTGGCTGGCGATTTGCGAGATGACCTAGAAGAAGCCCATGCTTGGGCGATCATGGGTATGAATGTGTTTCTGGGTCTGCGCTATGGTATCTGGACAGAAGATAAGTCCGCTGAGGAAGTCGCGGCCATTGCCAGCGGCATTCTCGCCAAGGGTATTGCTGGTCGTAAAATTTAGATCCGCCTTCCGATGGCCCAACCGACCCTTCACATTCATGGCACGATAATATCAACCTATAGCCGTATCGTGCAGACGGTCGCAGAAGAGGTTGGGATTAGCTGGGCTATAACGGCCACTCCGGCGGGGAGCGCAGAGAACAGAAGCCGCCATCCGTTTCGGAAAGTACCGACCGTCGAAATTGACGGGCTTAACCTCTATGAGAGCGTCGCCATTTGCCAATATATAGATAACGCCCATAATGGCGGCGCGTTGCAGCCTGACGGTCATGCGGCGCGGGCGGAGATGGATCGATGGATTTCGGTCGCGAATAATTATCTTTTTCCGGTCGCAGAACACGGACTGCTGATGCCGCGACTGGCGCACAGGGTTTTGAAGACGCCGTTACGATCGGATATCATCGAAGCGGCATTGCCGGAAATTGCCGAGCATCTCGGGATCGTGTGTCAGCGGGTTGAAGAAGCGCCCTATTTTGCCGGAGCGGAGTTTTCGCTCGCGGATATTTTCGTCTATTGTATTTTGCGGCCCGTCCAGATGACGCCTGAAGGCGATAATCTCATTGGGCAGCTTTTGCCGTTGCGCCACTGGCTTAACAAAATTGGCAAACGGTCGAGCCTGATCGTAACGCGTTGGGAGGCGAAGACAGTGCGATAAAAGCCTGCCCTACACGCGGCAGAATATGATAGTTACGGTTTAAAAGGGATTTGTGATGCTTCCGTCGCTGTTGATCATTGATGATTTTTTGTCCGATCCGCTGGCGGCGCGCAAAGCGGCTTTGGCGCTGGACTATGATGCAGCGTTTAAGGATGGCAATTATCCCGGGCATATTTCTACAACGCCGCTCGATATTCAGGGGCTTAATGATCGGGTGTCCAAGGTCATCGGCGCGTCGGTTGAGGCTGCTGACGGAACGAGCCATGGTCATTGCCGGATCACCTTGAAAGGCGATAAGGGCCGCAGCGGGGTGCATATTGACCCTGCTTTCTATTCGGGCATCCTTTATCTGTCGCCGCCAGAACATTGCAAAGGCGGCACGGAATTTTTCCGGCATAAACGCACCGGATTGGAACGGGTGCCGAGCGATCCGCTTGCCATTACTACAGCGGGCTATGCCGATATCAACGCGCTGATCGAAGACGTGGTGAACCGAGACACCCTGCACAAAGCCAAATGGGAGCGGACCATGCTGGTGCCGATGCGGTTTAATCGGCTGATCCTGTTCAGCCCATGGTTGTTCCACAATAGCGGTGCGGCTTTCGGGACTTCGCCAGAAACCGGACGGCTGGTGCATCTGATGTTCTTTGCCAAAGCCAAAACATAGGTTAAAAGGACTTAAATTTTAGGAGATACCCCCAATGAAAACGTTGTTCACGAAAACACTATCCCTCGCTCTTTTGGCCGCATCACCATTGGCGCTGACTGCTTGTGGAGAGAGCAACGCACAGGAAGCGGATCGCTTTGCGAAGGTCGAAATCAAGACTGAAAAGCTGACCGACGGGATAGCCGTGCTCTTTGGCGCAGGCGGCAATATCGGCGTTTCTTATGGTCCCGATGGCACTGTGCTGATTGATGATCAGTTCGCACCGCTGACGCCCAAAATTCAGGCTGCTGTCGCGGCTCTCGAAGCGGAGCCGGTTAAATATTTGATCAACACTCACTGGCATGGCGACCACAGTGGCGGGAACGAGAATTTTGGCAAAGCGGGCGCGCTGATCATGACCCATGACCATGTGCGTGAACGGATGGCTGGCGAGCAAACCGAAGGGCGCGGCAATGATCCAGCTTCGCCCAAAGAAGCTCTGCCGGTTGTGACCTATCATGATGGCATCAAACTGCACCTCAATGGCGATGAAGTGCATGTGAAGCATATGAAACATGCCCATACCGACGGCGACAGCATTGTCTTTTGGAAGAAGGCCAATGTGATCCATATGGGCGATCTCTATTTTAATCAGGTCACGCTGCCGTTTATCGATTTGAACAGCGGCGGCAATGCGATGGGCGTTTTGGCTGCAGCAGAGCAGGCGCTGGCCATGGTCAATGATGAGACCAAAATCATTCCTGGTCATGGACCAATGGCGACTAAGGCCGACCTGATGGATTATCGCGATATGCTAAAAAGCGTAATCGGGGCGGTCGAAAAAGCGCGCGGGGAAGGCAAGACGCTGGAGCAGACTCAAGCGATGAAGCCAGCGGCCCAGTGGGACACCAACAAGGATGCTTTCATCAAGGGTGATGCTTTTGTTGAGGCTGTCTACAAGAGCCTCGAAAAGCCAGCCCATGCGGATGGCGAGCATAAGCATTAAGCACCAAACTTTAGGTTTATATTAGGGTCGGGCGCGCTCGATCTCTTTACGGAGGGAAATGATCAGCGGCCCGATCTTGGTCAACCGCTTTTCCTCTTCATCAATGATTGCGCGGAAGAGTATCTTTTTGAATTCAAGGGTTTTGTCCGCATCAGGGCGTTTGGCTTCTGGCAGGGTGGATAGCAAGATATCTACCATCCGTTCTGCGCCGTGTAGCCGGCCCCAGAGATAGTCATTTTCACGATAGTTCCTGCTAAAAAAGGCACCGAAATTATTGAATTCAATGCCTTTTAATGTTGCTGCAACGCCGCCACGACGGATTGATTTGGCGTCCTCAGGGGAAATCCGGTCCACCTTGATTGGGTCAAATTCATCTAAGCCTTCGCCTTGCAAAAGGGGCAGGGTGGCGATGTCGTAAAACGGGAAACCCAGAAAGGCGAGCAACATCGACCGACGCTCTGCTTTGGGCAGACCGGCCATCGCTTCGGCCAGCTTTGCATCGACCAGCGCGTCAGCGGAAGCCAGATCGCGGGCTTTGGCGAGACTGTCTAACATGGCTGAAGGATGGTTCTCGGCATCTATGGCCAATGCCACAAAATCATCGCCGAGATATTCAATCGTTTCGCGTTCTATATAGAGAGACAGGCAGTCGTAGATGACATCATGCATCTGCTCGATCACCGCATAATCGTCGGGATGCGCGCTATCGAGATCCTCGGCAAAGCGCCGCGCCAGAAACCGCATTCGTCTTATGCGATAACCCAGATCATGCTGACTGAAGAAATCCGCAGCCAGTTTTGACGGACCGGCGCCGCCCTTTTTGGCAATATTCTCAAAGCCGCGCTCACGCAGCTCCGCCCATAACGCCTCGCGCAGGGCCTGATGGTTATGGATATTGGCATCAGCCTTTGCTCGCCGGACCGTATGGGCAATATCCTCCAACACCGTGGCAAGTTTAAGATGGCCATAAGCGCTGTAGGAAAAGCCGGCGAGCTTGCTTGCCTTATCCCGCGATTTGCGCCGCCACGCGGCCAGCCGCGCCGCAGTCGGTTTATCCAGAAACAGCGTCCGGCCAAAAATGGCCTCGACACTCTGCTCAACCTCCGGGCGCAGATTATCAGTGATCTGTCGCATCTGGATGATCCGGTTGGATCGCCGCGAAATATCGTCGAGATTGTCGCGGATTGGCTGCTCGCGCGGGATATTCGATATGGCTCCAAATATGGTAGAGAAAAAGCCCGGCAGGCTCTCATCCTCGGCTTCTTGTGCGGCTTGCAATTGCTGCAATGCGCGATCGCTTTTCGCTACGTCGAGATCGGGACGCGGATCGATATAGACAAAACGCCGATCAACCTCACGCTTTGCCGGCCGGTTTTTGAGTGCTTCGATAGCTTGGGCAAAGGGCGCATTGGCCAAGACAGAACCATCAATCAGCACTGTGTCATTTGCCGTGCCAGCCCGGCTTTGATTAGGCAAAATGCGCTTCAGAAAATTGGGACGATTGGCCCAAGCATGGCCACGATCAGACAGAACACTGTCGAGCTCTGTGACTGTGAACGGCGGGAATGCACCAGGAAAGCTAGCGGTTGCGCGACCCGCAAAGACGAGCTCAGCAGGGTCGGCAATGTCACCGCCATTTGTCCCACGCGTCGAAAAACTGATGGTGATTCTATGTTCCATCTCCAAAGCTTCGGGCGGACTATGCAGCTGTAACTTTTCGGGGTGACCAACAAAGTCCGTGACCGTCACAAATAAATCCAACGGTTGTCCGGGTGGCAGCAATTTGGGACCGCGCTGCGTTTTCTTCATGGTGGCCAGTGCATCGAGGATCAGGCCAGAAAATACCTTGCCGCCAAAAGGAGGCGCAAACCAGCGCGCTCGAACAAAGCGGGAGAGTTTCATTTTGACTTCTTCGCGGGCTTCTTTGGAAACCGTCTGTTCGACCGCTCCGCCCTTGCGGCCTAGCGCCATCCAAGCAATTGGCTCCGCCCAGAATTTAGAAAAACGCGATAGGGGTCTGGCATCTGGATCGAGCAGTGTGTCTACATCTGCTGTTTCCAGCCACATTTCGGTCAGTGGTTCGAGCGATTCGCCCGATATGATCGCCTGCGACAAAAATATGCCGTTAATGCCGCCCGCGCTGGCACCAGCGATAATGTCGGGCAAGACGCGCATTTTTACGCTGGTTTCCTGCTCTATCCATTGCAATATATCATAATAGGTCCCGCGGCTGCAGCTACCGTCTTTTTCACCATCATGAAAATCGCGGCTGGCCTGGGCGAGCTTCCAGATTTCCTTGGTGATACCGTGCATGTAGATGGCGAGACTAACGCCGCCATAGCAAATAAGAGCGAGTCTGAGTTCCTTCTGGCGCATTGGCTTAAGAGTGACAGGATGAAGAGAATCGCGCAAGCAGGAAAGCGGTTGAAAAAGACAAGAGAATCTATAATGTTCTTTCTTTGTTCTATTAAGGGGTGGTAATGGCCAAGCCGAAGAAAAAATATGCCTGTCAAAATTGTGGTTCCATCTCGCACCGCTGGCAAGGACAGTGCCCGGATTGCGGTGATTGGAACACGTTGGTCGAAGAGGCGGGCGATACTGTTTTTGCGGCCAAGCATAATCTGCAGACTGGGGGGCGTGAGGTTCGATTGGTCGAACTGGATTCAGAAATTCAGCTACCGGAGCGCAAAAAAACCGGCATTGAGGAATTCGATCGCGCGGTTGGTGGCGGACTGGTGGCGGGTTCAGCAACTCTAATGGGTGGCGATCCTGGAATCGGGAAATCCACGCTGTTGCTTCAGGTTTCGGCAAAGCTGGCCAATGCGGGCTGTTCTGTTGCTTATATTTCGGGCGAGGAAGCAGCGGATCAGGTCCGCTTACGCGCGCGGCGATTGGGGCTTGGGAAGGCGCCGGTCAAATTGGCGGCGGCAACCTCTGTGCGGGACATATTGACGACGTTGCGTAAAGATGCACCAGATTTTGCGGTGATCGATTCCATTCAAACTATGCACAGCGATCTTATCGAAGGCGCCCCTGGAACGGTCAGTCAGGTTCGCGCATCGGCGCAGGAGCTCATCAAATTTGCCAAAGAACATGGCACAATGATCATGCTGGTGGGCCATGTGACCAAGGACGGTAACATTGCCGGCCCTCGTGTTCTCGAACATATGGTCGACACAGTCATGAGCTTTGAAGGCGAGCGCAGCCATCAATATCGGATATTGCGGTCGATCAAAAACCGCTTTGGCGGAACTGATGAAATCGGTGTGTTCGCGATGGAGGAAATGGGACTTAGCGAGGTGCAAAACCCCTCAGCGCTGTTCCTTACCGACCGCAGCGAAGAAGTGACGGGCGCAACGGTGTTCCCCGCTCTTGAAGGCACTCGCCCTGTTTTGGTAGAAATCCAAGCGTTGACGGTAAGGCTAGCGAGCGGAGCGACCCCGCGCCGCTCAGTTGTTGGTTGGGACAGCTCTCGTCTTGCGATGATATTAGCAGTGCTTGAAGCCCGCTGCGGCCTGAGTTTTTCAGGGGCAGAAGTCTATTTAAATGTCGCCGGCGGATATCGATTGACCGATCCAGCTGCGGATCTTGCCGTCGCCGCAGCCCTCATTTCCGCTCATGCTGAAAAGCCGATGCCCAGTGATGCCGTGATATTTGGTGAAATCTCGCTCTCTGGTGAAATTCGTCCGGTATCCAATACGGCGCTCCGGCTCAAGGAAGCGTCAAAACTAGGCTTTGGCCGAGCCTTAATTCCGGCGTCCAAGGACAAGGCTGTAGCGGGTGTGAATTGTGTGAACTTTGATAAGCTTGCCAATCTCGTTGACCATATGCTTAGCCGCGATTAGCTAGTCTTTATGACTGGTCTTGATATTTTCGTTTTGTTGCTGATGGGTGGGGCTGCTATATTTGGCTTTATGCGCGGATTTGTGCAGGAAACCCTGTCTCTGATCGCGTGGATTCTCATCATATTCGCGGTCCGGCTCTTGCACGCGCCGGTAACAGATTTTTTGGTCGCGCCCATTGGTAACGACGCTGGGGCAGCGGTACTGGCTTTCGCTTCGATTGTGATCGTCACATATGCTCTGGGGCGCTGGATATCCAAATCTATCGGACGCAAATCGCGCAAATCACTGCTGGGCCCAATTGATCGCGTGCTTGGTTTTGGTTTTGGTATGATCAAAGGATTGATCGGTGCAACTTTGGCCTATTTGCTGGTAGTGCTGGTGTATGACAGCATCTATGGCGCCGGAGAACCGCGGCCTGAATGGATCGCTGAGTCCCGTACTTATCCGTTGCTCAATGCGAGTGGTGATGCTTTGGTGCAATTCGTCGAAGAACGCCGAGAAATGGCGGAGATAGCGGAATGAGCGCAGCACTTTATACGCGCGATATTCTGAGGTTGGCTGTTTCCATCCCGCATCAATCAAGGCTCGACAGCGCCGATGGAACGGCGGAAGTGCGGTCGCGAACCTGCGGCAGCCGTGTCGCTGCGGACGTCTTATTGTCCGATGATGGTACAATTGCTGAATTGGGAATAGAGGTGAACGCCTGCGCATTGGGTCAAGCGTCTGCGGCCATTTTGGCGAGTGAAGCGATTGGCAAATCCGGTGACGAAATTGCGGCTGTGAGAGACCATCTGGCCCAGTTTATGGCTGGCTCGCAAAATCAACCAGGCCCTTGGGCTAATATGGCCCATCTGAGTGCTGCAAAGGATCATCCCGGACGACATGCCGCGATTTTGCTGCCTTATGATGCAATTCTTGCCGCTGCTAAAAAGGCTCTAACCGCAAGCGAGGCTGCTTAGATATGGAAGGGGCAGAAGCACATATGGGCGATCTGCTGCTCGGCGGTTTCATAATGCTTGGAGCGGCTTTGATATTGGTGCTCATCTTCCGTAAGTTCGGCATTGGCGCCGTTCTGGGCTATCTCATCGCCGGTATCTTGATTGGGCCGCAAGGTTTCGGGCTGATTAGCGAAGGTGAGACGATCCTCGAATTTTCGGAAATCGGGATTATCTTACTGCTGTTTCTGGTCGGATTGGAGCTCGCTCCAGCGCGCCTGATGCGTCTGCGCAAAGCAATATTCGGGCTAGGAATGGGACAAGTTGCTTTCTGCGGGCTAGCTCTTTTCCTGTTGATCATGGCGACGACGAATTTCACCTTTGGAGCTGCTATTGCACTGGGACTGCCTCTAGCACTGTCGTCGACGGCGCAGGTGCTGCCGATGTTGCAATCGTCGGGACGGCTCAACACGCCAACTGGTGAGAAAGCCTTTTCTATCCTGCTGTTTCAGGATTTATCGCTGATACCACTGTTGACTATTGTAGCTGTTTTGTCGCGGGCGCCCGCCGAGTCAGGAGCGATGTCCGGCTGGATGACTGCTATTCTCGGCGTAGCCGCGATCGGCGGTTTGATCCTCGCCGGGAGATATGTGCTGCAACCGGTATTGGAGTTGATCGGTAAGATTGCCGAACGGGAACTGTTTATAGTCGCAGGATTGGTCGCAGTGTTCGGCAGTGCTGCACTTATGGAAGTTATCGGTTTATCGCCCGCGCTGGGGGCCTTTATCGCCGGTGTCATGCTCGCCAACTCGCCTTATCGGCATGAGCTGGAGGCGGATATTGATCCCTTCCGATCACTATTATTGGGACTGTTCTTTCTTGCCGTCGGGATGATGCTCGATATCAATGTGATCGCTGAGAACACCGCCTTTGTATTCGGTGCCGCTATCGCGCTAGTGGTGACAAAGACGCTGATTATATTCTGTCTCGGCAAACTGTTTGGGATGCCGACCTTACCGGCACTCGGTATGGGTTTGTTGCTCAGTCAGGGTGGCGAATTTGGTTTCGTATTATTTGCTGAAGCAGAGCAGGCACTGCTGATTCAACCGGAAGCTAGCAGCCTTTTTGGCGCAGTTATTACGGTCTCTATGGCAATGACGCCTTTGCTGATGCTTGTTGTCGAGAGGTTTAACGTCGCTGGCACAGAAGGCGATGTCAATCTTGAGGATCCTTCATTGGCAGGCAAAGCGTCTGTAATTGTCGTGGGCCATGGCCGGTTCGGGCAGACCGTGGCGCAGATGCTTAGCGGCGCAAATATTCCGGTTACCATCATAGATATCAAACCACAGCAAATTGGTGTCAGTCAGAAATTTGGTCGCAAGGTTTTCTATGGCGACGGAACGCGAGTTGACTTGTTGCGCGGGGCGGGAGCGGATCAATGTGCAGCGATTGTTTTCTGTATGGACGGGACGACATTAAACGCTGAGTCGCTGGAGATGATCGCCCAGTCATTCCCCGAAGCAAAATTGTTTGTACGGGCATATGATCGGGTCCATTTGCTGGAAGTGAAAAAGGCTGGCCTCGCCGGAGTGAAGCGCGAGGTTTTTGAATCAGCGATCCATCTGGCGCGCCAGACCATGGCCTCGATCGATATTGATGAGGTATTGATTGATGAAGTGGACCGTGAATTCCGGCAACTCGACTGTGACCGGTTGGAAGCGCAGCGGGCCGCTGGTGATATGCTTGCGGGCAAACATCTTGGTTTTGGACTTAGCGGCGCAAAAAAGGGCGATTAAATTGTCGTTTTACTCGGCTTGATCGAGAAACGACGCTACGTCCTCTAAATCGACATCATTGGCGAAGAACGTCTGGCCGACGCCATTGGCCAATAGAAAGGGCAGGTTTCCAGCGGTCATTTTTTTATCGTGCAGCATATGTTGAACCAGTTGTTTTCCGGACGCTTTTACCGAAGCGCTATGTAAGCTGTGCGGCAGTCCTGCGTCTTTTAAGTGGCTTTCGACACGGTGCGCATCGGTCTCATCACAATGACCACGACGGACCGAATAATGAAAGGCGAGCGCCATGCCAGCGGCGACTGCTTCACCGTGCACTAGCGCGCTTGAATATCCAGTTTCCGCTTCCAATGCATGGCCAAATGTATGGCCTAGGTTCAACAACGCCCGGCGACCACTGAGTTCCTTTTCATCTTCCGTAACAATGCCTGCTTTCGCCCGAACGCTTTCTGTTATGGCATATGTGAGAGCTTCAGGATCTCGATCTAACAACTTAGCACCGTTTTCCTCGCACCATTGAAAAAATGGAGCATTGTTGATCAGGCCATATTTGACGACTTCGGCATAGCCAGCGCGCAACTCGCGGTCCGGCAAGCTGCCCAGCACCAGCGGGTCGATCAAGACAAATTTTGGTTGGTTAAAACGCCCGATGAGATTTTTTCCAGCCCGACTGTTAATGGCGGTTTTGCCGCCGACGCTGCTATCAACCTGCGCGAGCAGGCTGGTTGGAATTTGCACAAAATGACACCCGCGCTTGAGGATCGCCGCAGCAAAGCCAGTGAGGTCACCAATCACGCCCCCGCCCAAAGCGATTAGCGTGTCTGATCGTTCTGCGCCTTCATCCAACAGCCAATCGGTCAATTGTTCGAGCACCGCCCAGCTCTTGGTTTGTTCGCCAGCGGGGAGCACGTGGTGGATTACTTTGATACCGGATTTTTGCAAATCCGTTTGCAAAGGCGCAAGCCATTTGGCAGCAACATTGGTATCGGTAACCACGAATACCCGATCATTACGGATATGGTTGTTTAGCTGCGCGGCGGCGGTATTCAATGCTCCGGACTCGACCAGGATATCATAGCCATTGCCTTCAAGATTGACGGATATTCGATTCATTTACGAAGGGCCTTGATAATGTTTTCGACGGTCAGATCATGGGGGGCATCATTGCCGGTGACGTGAAGATGCGCCAATGCATAGACGGGATTTCTTTTAGCAGCCAGGTCGCGCAATATTGTTTCAGGATCGCCATTTCTCAGCAACGGCCTAGTATCGCGACGGGCGACGCGACTGACCAATATGTCAATATCAGCATCGAGCCATATCGCTGTAGATTTGGACAAGATAAGAGCCCGCGTTTCTTCATTCATAAACGCGCCGCCGCCGGTCGCAATGACTTGACGGCCATCTTCTATGAGACGCGCGATAACCCGTCTTTCGCCATCACGGAAGTAATCCTCACCAAAACGATCGAAAATTTCCGACACCTTAAGGTCAGCTGCCTTTTCTATCTCTTCATCAGCGTCGACAAAAGGTAAATTTAGTCGTTTTGCTAGCCTGCGGCCAACGGTTGTTTTGCCAACACCCATTAAACCGATCAAAACCAACGGTTTTTCGATCAATATGCCACACTCCTCACCGGATTCTTCGGTGGATTGGTCAAAAGGGTCTTTCATGTTTTTGTCCATTGAGGCAAAGGCTATACAGAGGATGCGAATGAGTGCAAAACGCAATGCGCTTGCAGCTGTAAATTTGATTAATAGAGAGCTAGTAAAATAAAGATGCCGCGTAATTTGGTTTTTCTGATTGTCTTTCTGGTTGCCATAGTCGGCGCGTTGTTTCTTTTGTCATCCATGGACGTCGAGCAAGACGTAAAGCCTGTTGAAAAACCGGTCATTGGTGGAGCTTTAGGTTAAGCGATGCGATTTCGCCTGAAACATATCTCGCTCGCGACAGCCGGTATAGCTGCCCTTGCTTTGTCTTTACCAGTATTGGGCCAGAGCTCTCCTGAATCCTTGCTTCCGCCTGGTTTTGGTGATCCGGCTCCAGCGCCTGCACCGACACCAGCTCCTGCTCCGACGACCGCACCTAGCCCAACACCAGCGCCTGGTCCTGTGACAAGTCGCCCGTCGTCGCCGCCTAGTGGACCGACTGTAAGTGGCTCGAACTCGGTTCCAGATGTCGCGATCCGCCCGCCTTCCTCGGTTCTGGATCTGGATCTGGATGACGACGGCAACTTAAGCGCGCTGGATGATGCGCTGCGGCCTCAATATTATTTGGCGGCTGGCACTCGCCGTTCGATGACGCAAATTGGCGTTCTAACGGAAAGCTCAGGCGGGATAGCGGCCGATGGTTTCGGTGAAGAAGGCGGTCAATATCTGACCAATCTCATCAAAAACCTTAATGGACCAATTGTTTCACGCTGGAGTTCGATTTTGCTGCGCCGCACGCTGCTCAGCAAGCTGGACAGCCCTGAAAATGTCAATCCTGCCGATTGGGTTGCCGAGCGTGCATGGCGTTTGCTGCTTATCGGGGAGGCTGATGCAGCGCGCGCGCTTGTGTTGAAGGTCGATGCAGGCAATTTTACGCCACGACTTTATACGGTTGCCATGCAGGCGCATTTGGCGACCGCCGATCCAGCGGGCATTTGTCCCTATGTCGAAGGCGGCGTGAGAGCCAGCGAAGCACCGACATGGACATTGTTTCGTCCGATCTGCGCTTCCTTCTCTGGAGAACAGACCCGGGCGACTTCGCTTTTACGGGCGGCGCGGCAACAAAAGGTCGCGACAGGCATAGATTATCTGCTTGCCGAAAAGACGGTCGGGGCAGGCTTTGAGGGGCGGCGCGCCGTCTCCATCAAGTGGGATGAGATCCAATATTTTAACAACTGGCGCTTTGGCTTGGGGTCGGCGACCGGCGTGGAACCGCCGGACCGGTTGTATGAGCAAGCGGGCCGGCACGTGCAAGGATGGCGATCCAGAGCGCCTATGCTCTCGAGAAATTCCCGGATGAAAGCGGCAGATACTGCTGCTGCAATCGGAGTGTTATCGAACAAAGCCATGGTTGACCTCTACTCGGCGACTTATGATGATCCAGAAGCAAGTGATGATCTGAAGGCGCAAGCCTCAACGCTGCGGCAAGCCTATACCAATGGAACTGCGACTGGACGTATCGACGCGATGCGTGCTCTTTGGGGGCGCTCTGATGGCGCTTTGACTTCCTATTCCGCAAAAATCTTGACGGCTCGCGCGGCGGCGAAAATTCCGGCATCGGCCGACCTAAAAGATAGCAGCGGGGATTTAATAGCTTCTATGCTCTCGGCAGGACTGGATCGCAATGCAGTGCGTTGGGCAGATCAAGTCGACTTGGGCAGCGACGGCTGGGCTTTGCTGGCGGTGGGCGCGCCCGGCGAAGCAGTTGCTATCAATTACAGCGGACTTGATCAATTTGGCGACGATGACGACAGCACGGACCGTTTAAAGAGTAAGTTTCTGCTTGCTGCTTTGGCTGGTTTGGGGCGGGTTGATGGAGAGGCGCTTCAAGAGTTCTCTAGCGATCTCGAGCTTGATCTTGATAAAACGACGAAATGGACCGGTGCCATCAGATCCGCAGCACAGCGCGGACAGGGCGGCACCGTCGCACTGCTGACGGCCATCGGTATGCAGGGGCGTGACTGGAATGCGATGTCGCCGCTTCATCTATTTTATATCACACGCTCCTTGTCGCAGGTGGGTATGGAAGCGGAAGCAAGGATGATTGCTGCCGAAGCATTGATGAGGACGTAACATCCGCAAATTGAAGCATGACTTCCCAAGCAGGCCAGTCGCAGTTATCGTCGCCACGCTATGAGTAATGATGCCGTTTACATTGACCGATTTCTGGAGATGATGGCCGCAGAAACTGGGGCATCTCAAAACACTTTATCGGCCTATCGTTCCGATCTTGAACAAGCATCCGGTTTTGCAAAAGGTGCGCTGTCCGATAGTGATCGATCGCGCTTGCAAGATATTGCAAGCGGCTGGAGTGATCTGAAAAATAGCAGTGTGTCTCGCAAATCTTCTTCTTTGCGCCGATTTTTTGGCTTTCTGGTCGAAGAAGGGTTTCGCCAAGATGACCCTTCTGATGCGTTGCCGCGCCCCGGCGGGCGGCGTAACTTGCCGAAAATCCTGTCGCATGAGGAAATTGCCAGAATTTTTGAAACGATTGAAGCCCCATTGGGGTCGCCCAAGATGAAGCCCAATGATGCCAGGTTGGCGGCTTTAATCGAACTGCTTTATGGCTCTGGGTTAAGGGCGAGTGAGCTTGTTTCCCTGCCGCGAAAATCGGTTATGGAGGATCGTCCGTTCCTCATTGTTCGCGGAAAGGGCGGGAAAGAACGACTTGTGCCGATTTCCGATCGCGCGCGGGCTGCCGTTAATCGATGGATCGGCTTTGTCGATGTTGATGACAAATATCTTTTCCCTTCTCGAACAGGGCATCTTACTCGAATTCGCTTATTTCAGATTATCAAAGACTTAGCCGTTAAGGCTGATATCAATCCGACAAAGATTAGTCCTCACGTCCTGCGGCATGCGTTTGCGACCCATCTTTTGGAGGGCGGCGCTGATCTTCGAGCTCTGCAGACTTTGCTTGGCCATAGCGATATCAGCACAACGCAAATATATACACATGTCGATAGCGCTCGGCTTGTAGACTTGGTGAATAAACGCCATCCGCTCAGTCATCGTCATCTGACGCGTTGACGTTTTTGTTCAGCGGTTCTAACCGAATAGTATGACATCTTTTCTGGATTTTGAAAAACCAATTGCCGCGCTAGAATCGCGGATTATTGAACTTAGAGAGACGGCTGACGAAGGGTCGCTGGATATCGAGTCGGAAATTACGAAGTTGCAGGCAAAGTCCGCAAAAATGCTCCGTGATACGTATTCAAATCTTACGCCTTGGCAGAAAACTCAAGTTGCCCGTCATCCGGAACGCCCGCATTTCAAAGACTTTGTGGTTGGGCTGTTCGACGAATTTATACCGCTCGGCGGGGATCGCAATTTTGGTAATGACCAAGCGATAATCGGCGGGTTTGCTAAGATTGGCGATATGCGTCTTGTGGTGATCGGTCATGAAAAAGGCGACGACACAGAAAGCCGCCTGCGACATAATTTTGGAATGGGGAAGCCAGAAGGCTATCGCAAAGCCATTCGTTTGATGGATATTGCGGACCGCTTCTCTCTGCCAGTGGTGACATTGGTCGACACATCAGGAGCGTTTCCTGGAGTCTCTGCCGAAGAACGCGGCCAGGCTGAAGCGATTGCTCGCTCTACCGAAAAATGTCTCTCACTAGGCGTACCAATGGTCGCGGTCATCGTCGGTGAAGGCGGCTCGGGTGGCGCAGTAGCGCTGGCCGCCGCAGAGCGTGTGTTGATGCTGGAACATGCGGTTTATTCTGTCATATCGCCGGAAGGGTGCGCATCAATCTTGTGGCGGACGGGTGACAAAGCCGATGTTGCCGCGGATGCGATGAAAATTACTGCACAAAACCTCAAAAAACTAGGCGTTGTCGACCGGATAGTGAAAGAGCCCGTAGGCGGCGCACATCGCGATCAAGATTTGTCTATTGCCACGCTAGGTAAGGCAATTATCGAAGAAATTGGCACGCTGCAGGAATTGGACCGCAAAGCATTGCGTACGATGCGCCGAGAAAAATTCCTAAAAATTGGAACGATATAGAGCTCTATCTGCTGTCGTAAATCCGGAGGCTGGGCTCAACCGGCCAGAGGCTACGCTATTTTACATGTCCTGCCCTTCCTCTAGGTAGCCGGCTAATATAGGTTGGCGCGCAAGGAGAGTGTAATGAGAACTATATCCAAAAAATTGCTATCAACCGCCGCTATGCTGTCATTGGCGGCCTGTGGCGGTTCAGGCGCCGATGCTGGCGCGGTGGAATCTGCAAGCAGCAAATCATCCGGACAACGAGGTGAAGTGCGGTCGATATCCGCTTCGGACAAACGCAAAGGGGCAGAGGCGCACCCGCAATTACTGCAGGAATTTGGTGGAGCTTATACTGGCGCGCAGAGCGCCTATGTCGTTCGTATTGGCCAGAATATCGCGGTACAATCGGGCTTGGGAAATGCGCGCAGCGATTTTACGGTGACGCTACTTAATAGCCCCGTTAACAACGCGTTCGCTATCCCGGGCGGCTATGTTTATTTGACTCGCCAGTTAATGGCTTTGATGAATGACGAAGCCGAGATGGCCGGCGTTTTGGGCCATGAAGTCGGTCATGTTGCCGCACGTCACGGTGAGAAAAGACAAAAAGCGGCGAAACGCAATAGTATTTTAGGCGCCTTGGGGCAGATCGGGGCCGCTGTTCTTTTAGGCGACTCGGCCCTCGGCAAGTTGGGGCAAGAGGTTTTTGGTACCGGTAGCCAGCTATTGACGTTGAAGTATTCCAGAAAACAAGAATATGAGGCAGATGATCTTGGCATAAATTATCTCGCTTCCGCTGGTTATGCGCCCGGTGCACTGTCAACGATGCTGGAGTCACTAGCGGCACAATCCGCAATTGATGCGCGGGTTGCAGGCCGTGATGCGCGCGGGGTGCCGGAATGGGCGAGCACCCACCCTAATCCTGTGCAGCGGGTAACCCGCGCAGCAAAAAATGCCGGAAAACTGGGCATTACAGGTGGGAAACGCAATCGCGGCACATTTCTGACCAACCTGGATGGCATCCTATATGGTGATGATCCTAAGCAAGGCGTTATTGAAGGAAATAGTTTTCTTCACCCAGATTTGAAGCTGAAATTCAGCGTGCCCAACGGTTTTGCAATGCAAAACGGAACAAGAGCAGTCACCATCAATGGCTCCGGCGGACAAGGCCAATTCACCACGGGCGCCTATAACGGCAACATGGCGACCTATATTGCATCCGCTTTCAAGGCGCTATCGGGCAAGGGGCAGAATATTACTTATGGCGATATTCAGCGGACAACGGTCAACGGCTTACCGGCATCCTATGCAACGGGCCGTGTTAGCAGCAAGAGCGGCCAAGTGGATGTCACTATATTCGCATATGAATTTTCGAAAAATAGTGCTTTCCACTTCGCAACTTTGGCCCCAGCCGGCAAAGCATCGGTATTCACACCGATGTACAACAGCATAAAACGACTTACGACCAGAGAAGCGGCGGCCATCAAGCCGCGCAAAATTGATGTCGTGACAGTTCGAAGCGGTGATACGATTGATAGTATCTCTCGAAAAATGGCTTATTCCAATTACCAGAAAGACCGGTTTCTGGTTCTGAACCGGATGCGGTCGGCGGACGGCCTTCGCGCGGGTCAGAAGGTAAAGATCGTGACCTATTGAGTCCGATCGATTGTTACAGGCACAAAAAAAGACGGCAGCCTTTGCAGGCTGCCGTCCCAAATTCGTAGATTAATCCGAAGATTATCCAGCCATTTCACTTTCAACTTCGTTGAAGGTGTTGCTGAGGGTGTTACCCAGCTGACCCATTGCAACGATAGCTGCAACAGCGATCAGAGCAGCAATCAAACCATATTCAATAGCCGTTGCGCCTTCTTCGTTCTTAAACATTTTACGTACGAGTTTCATGTCTGGTCTCCTATATTTGACAAACTTCACTTACCCAATCAAACCCAAATTCCGGGCCGATAATGATCACACTAATTTAGAAAACTTTATAAATGTTTAATGACTTACGGTCGTTTATGAGTTTTCAGTTACTTCAGAAGCAACATCATTCCACATATTTCCGGTCGTATTTGCCAAGCCGCTAATCGCCACAATTGCGGTGATCGCGATCAATGCCAAAATCAAACCATATTCAACGGCCGTCGCCCCCTTTTCCGAACGATATAATTTTTGTATTAGTTTCATTATATCCCTCTCAACACTTTTAAAGTTCTGCTACGTTGCGAACAATCCGTGTTTCACAGAAAGGGATTAACAAAATCCTTACATCGGGAAAAAAAGTGGAAAATAATCCGACATATCTGTTTGTGGTCGCTGCGGCATTGATTGACCGCAACCGCAATATTCTTGTGCAGCAACGGCCTCAAGGCAAGCCGATGGCCGGCCTATGGGAGTTTCCTGGCGGTAAGGTTGAAGCTGGCGAAACGCCGGAAGAGGCGTTAGTGCGGGAATTGCAAGAAGAGCTGGGATTGATAGTGGCGACAGATGCTCTGAGCCCTATTGCCTTTGCCAGCGAGCCGTTGGCCGCCAAACATCTGCTGCTGTTGTTGTATACGTGTCAGGATTGGACCGGCGAGGCACAGAATCTGGAATCGTCCGATATGAAATGGCTGCCATTGCCAGAATTGCAGAATCTAGACATGCCGCCGGCTGATATTCCGTTGGTGCAACAACTAATGGCGGTGCTTTGAGCTATTCAATCGGTCGCTGGTTTTTTGAGAGCGTCTTTTAAGGACATCTGCCCGCTCCCGCGGCGGGCGGGAACCGGTTGATCTGGGTGAGGTGCCCAACCACATAAATATATCACCTCCAATTGTTCGGCTGTCTTGCGAGCATCATCGGCTCTGTTTTCAAAACCCAGCTTTGTTTGCTGATAGATGGTCCGCGAAAGCTGCCGGACCTGGTCTTTCAGGATGTTGCCACCACCCGCGTCTCTGATATCGCCAATTAGTTTTTCGAACCTACCATAGCGCAAACGCAAGCAGTCACTGTCTATTACGGGCAAGGCGAATCCTACGCGCGACATAAGGTCACCGGCGGTGCGAATATCAATTTGCGGATGAATATGGACCGACACACGATCGCCTTCAGCTTCCATCATGGCCGACTTTAGAGTGGTAAGACTCTCCGCCCCAATGAAGGACGCTAGAAAAAGTCCGTCAGGTTTCAGCACCTGGCGAGCTAAGATCAGGGCCCCGGGCAGGTCATTCACGCTATCCAGTGTTGCGACGTTGATAATCAAATCAAAGCTATGGTCGGCAAAGGGCAAGCGATCCTCGTCGCACTGGATACCACCCAGAGAATGTGCAGACCTATAGTTGCAATCGGCAGAAATAGTTTCGATGCCCAAATCGTTGAGCGCGGACCGCAAGAAATGTCCAGCTTGCCCAATGAGCAGACATTTTTTGAAATCTCGTTTCACCAGTGATAGTCGGTCCAAAATTTCGTCAGACATGATCTGACTGATGAAATCCTTGCCTTGGGATCGTTTAAAAGCGCGATCGCGAAACCGGCGCCTTCGCTCTCGGTCAAATATCTCGACCTGTCCGTTTATGTCATTCATATCGCCTTGTGCCTGCCGCTGGAACGAGCGACAAGGATTAATGGAAATTTTGTCGGCTCTTTTCAAGCCCATTGTTGACTTTGCGCTACCGCCACGTTGTCCGATATGCGGCGTCACTGTGGAGGCCGACAATCGTTTTTGCTTATCTTGTTGGGAAGATTTAGATTTCCTGACCAAGCCTTGGTGTGCATCTTGCGGCAAACCCTTTGCCTTTGAACAAGGTGCGGGTTCTCAATGTGTCTCTTGCTTGCAAAAACTACCCGAGCATGATGGCGTACGGGCGGTTGTCGCTTATGATGACAAAAGCAGCTTGCTCGCGATGCGACTAAAATATGGCGGCCGTTTGGGGTTCGCCGAATTGATCGCCCAGCAATTAGAGCGGTTTTTGACTGAGCTTCCAGCAGATGCGTTGATTGTTCCCGTACCGCTTCATCGCTGGCGCTTATGGTCGCGCGGCTTCAATCAATCCGTGCTGATTGGTCGAGCGCTGTCCGAACGAAGCAATATTGTGATGGAAACAGCCATATTGAAACGTAAAAATGCTACACCACCGCTGCGGTCGATGTCGGCAAATCAGCGACGCAGGATCGTCAAAAATGTATTTGCGCTATCGGATAATGCCGGAGCAAGAATACACGGGAAAACTATCATTCTTGTCGATGATGTTTACACGACCGGATCAACCGCCAATGCATGTGCCAGAGTGTTAAAGGCATTTGGTGCGGATCGAGTCTTGGTTTTCTGTTGGGCTAGGGTATTGACTGACTATGAGCAGAGTTGAATTACGGGGGCGTAAGGTCCATCTGCAGTGGTAATCGAAATATATTGGAACGCTCTTATGGCAAAAGTCGAAATTTATACCAAATTCACATGCGGATATTGCTTTCGAGCAAAGGGTTTGCTGAAGAATAAGGACATTGCTTTTGAGGAAACGGACATCAGTATGGGCGGTCCGAAGCGCGAAGAAATGGTCCAGCGTTCAGGCGGCCGAACAACGGTCCCACAGATTTTCATCAATGATCAGCATATTGGCGGTTCCGACGATCTCGCGGCTTTAGAAGAAGCGGGAAAATTGGACGCATTGCTCTCGGGCTGATTGTCGGTGCGAATTGCCTTGGCGCAGATGTGTAGCGGAATAGAGCCGGCGACCAATGCCAGTGTTTTGCGGGCCCATATTGAGGAAGCGGCATCGCTAGGTGCCGACATCCTCTTTACTCCCGAAATGACCGGGCTGGTTGACCGCAATCGAGGCCGTGCGGCGGCCAATATACATACCGAGCCCGAAGATTTAGTTCTGACGGAAGCGTGCGCCGCTGCTGCGAGCGCTGGTATTTGGGTGGCGCTCGGTTCTTTGGCCATGAAGCCGGATCGGCAGGATGACGGCAAATGGGTCAATCGCTCCTTTCTCATTGATCCATCGGGGATTGTTGTGGCGCGGTATGACAAGATCCATCTGTTCGATGTTGATCTCGACACAGGCGAGAGTTGGCGAGAATCCGCTGCTTATCAGGGTGGGGTCGAAGCCGTGACCGTGCCGGTCAACGGGGCAACACTTGGCCTATCAATATGTTACGACCTTCGCTTTCCCGCACTCTATGAAGCGCTGACCAATGCCGGAGCTGACATATTATCTATACCGGCGGCTTTTACAGTGCCCACCGGCGAGGCGCATTGGGAGATATTGTTGCGGGCTCGGGCGATCGAGGCTGGGGTATTTGTCGTCGCAGCTGCGCAATCGGGGGTGCATGAGGATGGGCGAGAAACCTATGGTCATTCGATGGTGATCGACCCTTGGGGTGAAGTACTGCTGGACATGGGCACAGATACGGGCGTAGCCACTTGCGATATTGACTTGCGCGATGTCGCGAAGATACGCAGTCGCATTCCAGCGATTGCCAATCGCCAGGCATTTGCGCCACCAAAGGTTTCTGAATGATAGTTTTTGATCTTATTTGCCGAGATGGCCGCCATCAATTTGAAGGCTGGTTCGGCTCTTCTGGTGACTATGAGGAGCAGCAGAAGGCGGGTTTGATCGACTGCCCAAGCTGTGGCTGCACAGTCGTCGACAAAGCGGTTATGGCGCCTAACGTCGGCGTTAAAGGCAATCAGTACACACCAGCGAAAACGGCTTCGTCTGCACCAAAAGAGCAATTGCCATCAGTTGACGGCGATAAGCCGATGACAAAGGCGGTTCCGGTTCCTGCTGAATATCAGGAATTGGTCGGCAAGCTGGCGGAGGCGCAGGCCAAGATGTTAGAGCAATCAAAATGGGTTGGCGGTGATTTTCCAGAACAGGCGCGGGCCATTCATTATGGTGAGAAAGATGCTGCCCCGATCCATGGCACGGCTTCTGCTGATGATGTGGCAGAGCTTGAGGATGAGGGCATAGATGTCATGCCGCTGCCACTCCCGATAACACCACCAGAGGCGCAAAATTGACTGGTCTATCTGTTTAGCAATGGCTAAATGACCTTGATATGGCCCCGTAGCTCAGCCGGATAGAGCAATTGATTCCTAATCAATAGGCCACGTGTTCGAATCACGTCGGGGTCACCATTATTTATTTAATCCTCAAACGCCGGGTATCGGCATCTGCCGACTTTGCTTCGTGCCAGTAAGGCGCGGTGCGCGGTCGCGCATGCCAAGCCTTTGGCTTGGGAGACGCGGCCTGCTGATTGTCGTGGTGTTTGTGTTTAGAGGTCGAAGTCTATGCGGGACATGATTTCGACGGATTTATTCTCGAAGACTGCATTGCCGAGTTCGGCTTTCTTTTCAGCCAGTAATTTGTCGCGCTGTTCCAGCATATCGATGATCGGATCGTGGAAGACCTCTACCGCAGCGGTGAGCCAATCGTTGACGATGGGATCGCCTGGGGCTTTGTTCATTGAGAAAAGCTTGAGCCGGGATGCTATTGCCGCAGCGGGCATGAAATATTCGTAAGTGACCCAATAGTTGGTCGTGAACCAACTGAGCGGCATGCCATCAAGGTCAAAGCTCAATGCGCCAAAATGGACAACACCTTGGGTCGGTTTGCCATTGGGTAGCTTTTTGGGTGGTTCGTAAAGCGCGGTTTCGCCTTTGAACATGTCCAGTGGCAGAAACATGTGAAAATGGCCGTGTTCGCCTTCTTCACGCTCCTCAGGCTTATGCGCATGGTAAAACCAGCGAGACTTGTTGCCCGGTGCAACACAGTCGCCCTTCGGATAATGTTCGTACTGAACGAAAGGGGCGTCTGCCGGTACCACTCTGGGTACTAGCGAGACGCCCTCTTTAGCTATTTGGCCCGTAAGCTCAAACAGCCTTTCTAATGCATTAGTCACAATGCGTGTTACTAAGTATTACTCAGTAACGGCTTCAGCAGCACAGTCTGCAGCACAAGCAGCGGCACATGCAGCATCACCAGCGGCACATGCAGCAGCACAACCAGCTTCTTCAGCAGCACAACCAGCGGCACATGCGGCACATGCGGCAGCACAACCAGCTTCTTCAGCAGCACAACCAGCGGCACATGCAGCACATTCTGCAACTGCAGCAGCATCTTCAGCTTGCTCAGCACATGCTGAAAGAGCAGGAACTGCAAGAGCAAGACCACCGGCTACTACCAGCATTTTGCGGAAACTTGTTTCGTTAGACATTAAAATATCCCCTTTGGAATGAACTAGACTTTCCCCTCTATCTGCAAAGATATGGGCATGGCAAGCCTATTTGTGCGTTATCGGAGAAAATGGCTGAATTTGTTCGTTTATTAGGCAGATAAATAGTTAACTGCGCAATAATCGGGCGGTGAATCAGCCCGATTCTTCGCCTATTTCTCCGCGCCACGGATTTTCCCCCATTGCCGAGCCACAGTGTAACCAAGATAGCCCGTCCCGAATAACGCGTATAGAGGTTCGGGAATACCGGCGAGATAGCTGTTCATGCCGCTGGCTATATTATGCGCGACTTCTGGTCTGATCGCGGCAATCAGACCCATGGGTAAGGACCAGAGCAGCAATATATACATGACATACAGAAAGCTGGACCGCGCGCGGCTGGTCCACGGATCGGCGGATGCGGCCTCAGCCAATATGGCAGACATTTGCACGCGGACCTGTTCCATTTCCTGACTGCCTTCGAGTTCGAGCAATTCCAGTTTCGCGCGGTCGCGGGCGTCTTTGTCTGGAATAATCTTGTCGATAATCTTGGAAACGGGTCCGATAAGCGTAGAAAGTAGAGACATGGTCTGAGTCCTTTTTATAGGGGGATGATTGGGTGGAAGCGGGCTTAACTTCACTAATTTCACACCAAGGAAGCCTGAAATTTCGCCATTTCTTTATTTTTTGGGAAATTCAGCATCGCTCTTTCAACCAATGCGATTGGCGAGCCAGCCATAGAGAAAAGCTTCATTGGCCGGGCGCTGTTCGGCAAGCTTGATATAACGCTCGCCCTGCAACGCCTCGACAGCTTTGAGCAAGACAGTCTCTCCGCTGTCGCCGCGTTTGTTTAAAAACTGCTGTAAAGCGCCGAGTGTCTGAGGCCCGATTCTGCGGTCCGTTGCGATGTCCGTAAAATCCTGACCATTGCGATTCAGCGCATTCAGCGCCCGTTGCAAGAAACCGGCTGCAATAGCAGGCCCCATATTAATGCCGGTGTCGAACAGTTCTTCGGCCAATAAAGGGGCGTGCGCGCTGATTTTGTCAAAGCCCGGACGCAGCCAGTAGTTGCGCTTATATATGGCCACCGCCTCGACATAAGGAAAATGCCGCATATCATCGGCATAGCCATGGAGGCGCGCCACCGCTTGGGTCACGCCCCAGCGGGTCGGGCCACCGCGATCTGCCGGATGGTTAGAATAATCGCCCTCTATCGCGATCACGTCATCGATTAGTTTTTCGATAGCCATTGTCAGAACCTTTCTCTTCAGGGGAGGAAGGGCAGTAAATAACCTATTTGGTTATTTGTAGGAAAGGGCTTTTTAGAAATCTATGGAATTTAATTGACTGATTAACATCATTCGGGCCTATTCTGATCTTACTAGGTGCTGCGATTCGCCCGCTGGGTGCTGCGCCGAAAATAACAATTTTAGGAGCCGGTAGATTGAACTTTGATTTCTCTGATGATCAGAAATTCCTGCGCGATGAAGCGCGCAAATTTCTGGAAGCCCAGTGTACTAGCGCCCATGTCCGTGCGGTGCTCGACGACGAAACAATGAGCCACAATGATGAAGTTTGGCAAAAGATTGTCGAAATGGGCTGGCTGGGTGCGGCGATTCCAGAGGAATTTGGCGGATTAGGCCTCGGCATGCTGGAACTATGCGTGATCGCTGAGGAATTGGGCCGAGTGTTGGCGCCTGTGCCATTTGGGTCTTCCGCGTTCTTCTTTGCTGAGGCGATTAAATTGGCTGGAACCGACGAACAGAAAGCCGAATGGCTTCCTAAAGTTGCCGATGGCAGCATTGTTGGATGTCTGGCGACAACCGAAGGGCCTGGCGCGCTGTCCGCCTCTTCCGTTCAAGCCACCGCCAAAGATGGCATATTGTCTGGCACCAAAGTGCCTGTGACCGATGGGGATGTTGCAACCCATGCGGCGGTGCTGGCCAAAGAAGGCAGCGGTACCGGTATATATATAGTGGCGCTGGATCAGGACGGGGTATCTCGCAAATCGCTTAAGACGATTGAGCCGACCCGCAGTCATGCCGAGATTAAATTTGACGGCGCATCAGCCGCGCGATTGGGTCAGGAAACTGGCAATGGCATGTCCGTTCTCGATCGGGTTATGAATCGCGGAGCGGTTCTGTTGGCCTTTGAACAATTGGGCGGCGCGTCCCGCTGTCTGGAAATGGCGACGGAATATGCCAAGGAACGCCATGCCTTTGGCCGCCCGATTGGCGGCAATCAGGCGATCAAGCATAAGCTTGCTGATATCTACGTGAAAAACGAAGTGGCCCGGTCCAATGCTTATTATGGTGCATGGGCTTTGTCGACGGACGCGGCGGAATTGCCAGAAGCGGCAGCTGCGGCGCGGGTTGCTGCTTCGGAAGCCTTCTGGTTTGCGAGCAAGGAAAATATTCAAACCCACGGCGGCATGGGCTTTACCTGGGAGGTGGACTGCCACCTCTATTATCGCCGCGCCAAATTGCTGGCGGTGCAAGCGGGCAGCCCGGCGGTCTGGAAAGAGAAACTTGTTTCCGCGCTCGAAGCCAAAAACGCAGCTTAATAGACAATCCCCACAAAGGACGACAAAATGGATTTTACAGACTCAACCGAAGAAGCGACCTTCCGAGCAGAAGCCAACGCTTTCCTGAGCCAGCATCTGCAACCCAAAAAGGGCGCAGCGACCCGCTCCGGAAATTATTTGCAGCGCGCAAAAGACTGGCAGAAGGTTAAAGCGGAGAACCATTTCGCCCAAATCACGTGGCCGAAAGAAATTGGCGGGCGCGGCGGATCGTCGATGCAGCAGGTCATCTGGAATCAGGAAGAAAGCAAATTTGACGCGCCGACCGGGCCTTTTGCCATTGGTCTTGGCATGTGTGTCCCGACCGTCATTGCCTTTGGATCCGACGAGCATAAGCAGCGCTATGTCCAGAAGGCGTTATTTGGCGAAGAAATCTGGTGCCAGCTTTTCTCCGAACCGGCTGCGGGTTCGGACGTCGCGGGTCTGAAGACCAAAGCGGTCAAGGATGGCGATGATTGGGTGATTAACGGTCAGAAGGTCTGGACCTCTGGCGCGCATTATTCGGACTATGGCATCGTGCTCGTCCGAACCGATCCCGATGTGCCCAAGCATAAGGGCCTGACCATGTTCATCATCGATATGAAACAGGAAGGCGTCGATGTGCGCCCGATCCATCAGGCTTCCGGTGGCAGCGAGTTTAACGAGGTCTATTTTACCGACGTTCGCATTCCGGACGCGGATCGACTCGGTGAACCTGGCATGGGCTGGAAGGTAGCGTTGGTTACTTTGATGAACGAACGGCTGGCCGTCGGTGGGTCTCCGGGGCCGGATTGGGCCGAAATTATGGATTACGCGCGGTCATCCGGTTCGATGAGTGATCAGGCATTCCGTGCTAAGCTTGCCGACTGGTATGTCGCGGCGCAGGGTTACAAATTGACCAAATTCCGCACCCAAACCGCTTTGTCGAAAGGCGAAACACCGGGGCCGGAAAACTCCATCGGCAAGGTGATCACCGCCAATCATTTGCAGGACATTTGCAACAGCGCGATCGAGATGCAGGATCATTACGGGATTATCTCCGATAAAGATCATGCACCAGCAGATGCGATTTTTCAGGAAAGCTTCATGTGGGCGCCGGGTCTTCGGATTGCGGGCGGCACGGATGAGATCTTGAAAAACATCATCGCGGAACGCGTGCTTGGTCTGCCTCAGGATGTGCGAGTCGACAAAGACAAACCTTTCTCAGCGTTTTAGCAGCCGGGTTAGGCGGCGATTAAGTCGCGCACCTCGGCGGCTAGGCCATATGATTTTTCGCGAGCGGCTTGGTCGAAGATTGAGCCGCAGACGATCAGTTCGTCCGCTTGGGTCCGGTCGAGAAACGCTCGGACACCGCTCAGCACCGCATCCGGTGCGCCAACCGCGCTGCCTTGCATAATTTGCGCGAGCATCGACTGTGCTTGCGGCGGTAAGCTTTTGCGATAACCTTCAATCGGCGGGGGGAGCTTGCCCGGATTGCCAGTGCGCAGCGCGACAAAGCTCTGCATCATCGAGGTGGCGAGATGCTCTGCTTCATCATCTGTATCGGCAGCAAATATGTTAAAACCGCACATTGCATAGGGCGCAGACAATTGCGCCGACGGTTTGAAGTCGCGCCGGTAAATGGCGAGCGCCTCGTCCAGTGCTTGCGGCGCGAAATGCGAGGCAAAGGCATAAGGCAGGCCCAAAGCGGCCGCGAGCTGCGCGCCGAACAGGCTGCTGCCCAATATATAGAGCGGAATTTTTGAACCCGCACCCGGTGTCGCCTGAATGCCAAGCGCTGCGTCGCCTTCCAGCAAGGCCTGTAGCTCGACAACATCGCGAGGAAACTGATTGGGGTCGGTATTCAAGTTGCGCCGCATCGCCTGCGCGACGCGCTGGTCAGAACCGGGCGCACGGCCAAGGCCGAGATCAACGCGGCCGGGGAACAGGGCTTCCAATGTCCCGAATTGCTCGGCAATGACCATCGGCGCATGATTGGGCAGCATGATCCCGCCCGCGCCGATACGGATGGTCTTTGTACCAGCACCGACATGGGCAAGAGCCACCGAAGTCGCCGCGCTCGCAATTCCCGCCATGCCGTGATGTTCGGCCATCCAAAACCGTTCGAAACCCAAAGCTTCGCCATGTTGGGCCAGTGCAAGCGAGCGATCCAAGGCGGTTTTAACGTCTGCCCCTTGCGGGACGGGCGACAGATCAAGGATCGAGAATTTTACGGCTTTGCTCATTATCTACCTTTTTGCCCCAATTGACCGGCCACTTTAATGGCATAGCCGCTTGGCACTTTTTGAAAACCTAGTGTTGGTAATAGGATTGTCCATGCGCGCTCATTCCCATTTAGGAATAAACGCGCGGTATAAAAGCCATTGCCTTCCAGCTTCATTGTCAACTCTTCCATGCCCGAGCCACTTTTCAGCGGTAAAATGAGCACGCCATCTTCACAGATGGCGTTGCCGAGCAAGCCCCGTTTGAGGTCCAGCCCCGGAATATTCGCGTCGAGCGACAGGCGCACCTTTCCGCTGGCCGATTGACAGCGGCCGCCGGCAAAGGCGACGCTGACATTGTCTAATATGATATTGGAGGCGGGTAGGGGGGCAAGCGTTTGGCCGACGCTCAAAGCTGTGGTCGCATTTTCGACCAACAGGTTTTTGCCTTGCTTGCCGATAGTCGCGGTCAAGCCCGCGTTGCCTGTGGTTGCCGGGCGCTCCAGGTCCATCTTCACGTTACCGGTCAGCAGCGGCAGGAACTGCACCCCAGCGTCCAGATCACCAAGCGCAAAAGGACCCAGCTGCGCTTCTTCGATACGTCCGTTCCAGATGCTGCCGCTAATCTCCCGCGCGGAAAATTTCGAATTTTCCAGCCCAGCCATGCTGACCGCCAGTTTGAGCGGCATGAAGACAAGCGCCAATATTATCAGCCCTAGGACAATTAATATGTAGATCAAAGCGCGCGGCACCTGCTTTCCTGTCGTCACAATTCGGGCGTGAACTGATCGAAATAGGCGAAGATATCTTCTTCGTCCCGGCTGGCAGCGTTCCGCCAGCTTGGCGCGGATTCTGGATTGAGCAGGGCGCCTCGGGGGGAAAGCACCAAAACGGTCGGTGTGCCTTTAATCTCCTCAATCCCAAAACGCTGCGCAATATCAATATTGCGGTCACGATATCCGACATCGACATAGACGATCTCATATTTGGGTTCGAGCATCGCGGCAAAGCGCGGCCGTTCAAACCATCCCGCTAGCCCGCGGCTATCGTGACACCAGTTGGCGCCCATCACCAGCAACACCCGCTTGTCGGCTACGGCGGCACGGGCCAGTGCAGCATCGACATTTTTCGATGCTTTGGCGTTCTTCTTGTAAGGTTTGGCCTCTGGGTGTTCGGTTTCCGTCTTTTCGGCATGTGCGGCGGAGAAAGCTGGAATGGCCAAAAACAAGCCAGCGGCAAAGATCAAATATCTCATCAAACTCTCAACCCGCCTGTGCCATTAATTTCGGAATATTGCCCATCGCAGCCATCGCGTTGGCACGAAACTGTTCGAGCACCGCCTGTTTTTCCGCATCATCAGGAGCGATGCCAAAAATCATTTTGCCAAAGCCATCGAGCCGGCTCTCGGTAATCCATTTGCCGACCACCTTGTCCTGTGACCATTGAAACTGGTTCATCATGTTTACCATGGTCGCCGCGGGATAGGTGTCAATGCCATCGGGCAAGGGGATCGGTTGGCCCAGCCGGTTCTTGGTCTCGTCGTCGTCATAAGTGACTTCGAGAAATGCCGAGAGCGCGGCGCTAAAGGCTGGTTGCGGAACGCGGATCATTTGCAGAGTGATCAGGTCATCCTGAAATTGCGGCACCACCGGACGGCGTTCGACCGCGGTTGCCGTGCAATCGATATAAAGCGTTTCAGCCGGCATCGGATAGTCACCGTCTTTCAAATGCATGCCGCTTTGATCAATGGTCTCGACATGGCCCATGCGGACGACATTTTTTATCTGTCGCAAGATGTCGACTTCACCTTGAGAAATCGTGGCGTAATGGAACATGCTCGGCTTCGCATCGGGATCAATGCGAAGCATGACACCGCAGCCTTCCAGCCGCAGAAACAGATCATCAGCGGTCTCTGCCGCCGCTAGTGCCGCCATCATATCCTTTTGCCCGCCAATGGTCTGGTGGAAAAATTCTTGACCCGGCTGTGTGTTATTCCGGTTGAGTAGCCAGCTGTCGCGCGGACAGACCCAGATGATATCATCTGCGTTAGCGCCCGAGCGTAGCAACCAGACACCAACGTCCATTGCCGTTTTACCAGCACCCAATATCACGAATTTCTTTGGCCGCGGTCCTGCGCCTTGCCACAGTTGCGGCAAGCCATTGGGCGGGATCATATGAGCCCCGTCCTTCACGTCAAACTTTGGCGTGTGGGTGGATGGTACGGTGGTGCCATAATAGGTCGCATCCACCGTTTTCTTGCGGATGTTAATCTCGGTTTCCTTGCCTGACAACAAGGATACAAATTTCCCGTCGCCGATATAGTCACACATCGGATGATAGCTGACCCGGCCGCTGGGGACGAAACGCTGGTGCATGACCTTCTCGAAATAGCTGTTCACCTCGGTACCGGTCGCGAGCTCGTAATAGCCTTTGTTAAGGCCAGTCACATCAATTTCGCCGCTGCCCAACTCGGTAGAGTTTACCCCGTAAAAGGCGGACGGCTGATGCAGGGACACGAAGGGATAGGCGTCATTCCAATGGCCACCGGGTTTGCCGTGCCGGTCAACAATGGTGATATGCGCATCGCTTTCGTCGAGCAGCGTATCAGCAAAAGCCATGCCGACCGCCCCGCTGCCGATAATCAGATAATCCGTTTCGGCCTGCGCCATTTTTGTTTTCCTTCGCTCGATATCACGCAATTCTTAAGCGTTAATCCGCGATAGGGCAATCAAACTTCCATGGGCGTCAACGAACATGACTTTGTGAGTCCCAGACCGCGTTTCATAGCGGGATAGCTGCGGACGATGGCGGCACTCATTGCCAATTCAAAACGAACATCGCGGCTATGTTGCGCCTCGATCTGATCACCCAGTGGAAATGCTTCCGGCGATCCACTGGCAACGGCTTGACCAAAGTCGAAGCCGAGTTTTTCCGCCGCCGCCAACGCGCTGCCGCCCGCAAGCATTTGATTGACCTGATCGCGCGGCAAACCATCGGCCAATGCACCATTGGCCGCCGTGATGGCGCAAGGGCCACAATCCTCAACTAGCGTGGCTCCAATTCGGGCGGCATGAAACAAGGCGGCGGGCGCGGCATGGCGATGATTGGCAGCAGGAGAAAGATGCATCATTTTTTCAAACGCATGTCCAGGAGCAGCAGCGACATCTTTCATATATTCGCTCTCGCCGGGATTGAGATTATCGATGGCCTTCATAACAGCCGCCTTGGGCAGCCCCGCAGGCGCAATATGTTGGCGAACAAAGAGGATGCCGATAGCTATGAACACCAATATCGGTGGTCCCAACACTCCCGGCGCGTCGGCGACAAACACATCGGGGGAGCAAATGCCAACCGACACTTCATAAATATGCAAAACCCCATGCAGCGATAGCCATAACCCGCCAGCCAAAGCAGCGATCCAGCGCATACGGATATTCACTGAAGCATAAAGCAGGATGAACCCGCAGCTTGCATAAGCGATACCAATATCGCGAATGAAATGCTTGTTCGGCGGGCCGGTGGTCACGACAGTGGGAATCGCGGTGTACCAGTCAAGTGGGCTGATGATCATGAACAGACCAAAGAGAAGCGAGAAAAGCCCAACCGCGAGGACAAGGAATTGAGCAATGCGGTCAAGAACGTCTGGTTTTCCGGTCTGCATGGTAGTTTCCTAACATTGGTTGATATTTATTCGGATATTTAATATCCGATTTAAAAGCCCTGTCAATATTTGAGCGCTGGAAAATTGCTCTCATTGCATTATTCGGATATATATTGTCGGAAAATATCGAAAAGCGGATAGCCAATGCAAATTTCCAAAGGTGTTGAATGGGCGGTACACGCGGCCAGCTTGTTGAACGGACTCCCGGTCGGTCGCGGCCTGAAGGCAGAGGCAATGGCCCGTTACCATGATGTCCCCGCTGCCTATATGGCTAAGCAATTGCAGGCGTTGAGTAAGGCGGGTATCACAAAATCATCCCGCGGCGCGCACGGCGGCTATCGCCTTGCCAAACCGGCGGACCAGATATCGCTATGGGACATTACCGCAGCGGTTGACGGCAAAGGTCCCGCTTTTCGATGTACCGAAATCCGGCAAAACGGACCATGCGGATTGAAGCCGAAAGATTGCAAACAGGCCTGCCAGATTGCAGCCGCCTTTGCCGCGGCGGAGCAGGCGTTCCGGGACAGTCTGGCGGCGATTTCGCTGGCCGATATAGCGGGTCAGGTGGTGAACGATGCGCAACCGGATCATCTGTTCGCGATCATGAATTGGCTGAATGCCGAGGCAGAGCCGCTGAGCGACAAAAACCTTTAGTCAATTATATGAGTTTGGTCATGGTCTCAAACCGCAAAGGCTCGGCCAGCCAATTGGCATAATTGTCCATCACCGCTTTGGTGTAAGGCTTGCCATGATGCTCCGTCAGAGCGCCCTCATTCTGCCATTCTTCAAACAGGAAAATATGCCCCTGATCGGCATCGGCCAGAACGGTGAATTGGATACAACCGGGTTCGGCTCGTGTTTCTGCGACTATGGCTAAGATGGCGCCTTGTGCATCGTCATAATATTCGGTTTTTGGTGTGATTTTGGCAAAACCGAAAAGCATATTGGTCATATGTTTGAGACTTTCATTTTAATGAGCCCCCGCTTCATTATCCCCGTTCACTCAGTCGCTTCGACTTGCTCCGTAGCCGCTTCAATCTCCGCCGCTTTCGCTTCGACGAGTTTCACAATATGTTCGACCATATCATTGTCTTCGACATGATGGTCCGTGACCCCGGATAGGTAAACCATATGCTTGCCCGCACCGCCGCCGGTAATGCCGATATCGGTCTCGCGCGCTTCGCCCGGGCCATTGACGACGCAGCCAAGGACCGAGAGCGATAAAGGCGTGCGAATATGCTGCAGCCGTTCTTCAAGCGTTTGTACCGTGCGGATCACATCAAAACCTTGACGCGCGCAGCTTGGGCAACTCACCACGCGAACGCCGCGGGTACGCAGGCCAAGGGCTTTCAGCATCTCGTAACCGACACGGACTTCTTCTTCTGGTTCAGCTGACAGGCTGACGCGGATCGTGTCGCCAATGCCGGCCCAGAGCAAATTGCCCATGCCGATGGAGCTTTTTACCGTGCCGCCGATCAGGCCGCCTGCTTCGGTAATGCCCAAATGCAGCGGACAATCCACCGCATCGGCCAGCTGTGAATAAGCAGCGACAGCGAGAAATACGTCTGATGCCTTTACCGCAACTTTAAATTCATGAAAATCATGGTCCTGCAAAATCTTGATATGGTCGAGCGCGCTTTCGACCAAGGCTTCGGGGCAGGGTTCACCATATTTTTCGAGCAGGTCTTTTTCGAGGCTTCCGGCATTCACGCCGATACGGATCGCGCAGCCATTGGCTTTGGCCGCGTCGACCACTTCCTTGACCCGCGCGGCGCTGCCGATATTGCCGGGATTGATGCGCAGACAGGCGGCCCCTGCTTCGGCGGCTTCGATCCCGCGCTTATAATGAAAGTGAATATCCGCCACGATCGGTACCTGACTGGCGCGGACGATCTGTTTCAGCGCAGCCGTGCTCTCCACATCGGGACAGGACACGCGAATAATATCGACGCCCGCTTCTTCACAGCGACGGATTTGATCGATTGTCGCCTTGGGGTCGCTGGTCAGCGTGTTGGTCATGGTTTGCACGGTAATCGGTGCATCGCCGCCGACCGGCACATCTCCAACCATGATTTGGCGGCTTTTTCGGCGTTCGATGTCGCGCCAAGGACGTAAGGAAGGATTGTTCGCGGTCATATTTTGCTCTTGTAAGAAGGGCTGTATTGCTGAACATATAGGTCGCTCGCCGCCAAAAGGTAAGGGCGAAGTGGGAGAGATTTGCAATGATCCGTTTTCTGACGCGTTTAACCGGCCTAGCGATGATGTTTTCGGCCACAGGCTCTGTGGCTCTGGCAGAAACGATAGCGGAGGAAGATTCAAGTTGGTCGATTGCCATTCATGGCGGCGCTGGAACGATTAATCGTGACAAGATTACCCCTGAGAAGGACGCCGAAATCCGTGCCGCGCTCAGTAAAGCTTTAGAAGCAGGGTCCAAAATCCTGAAAGACGGCGGTAGTTCCATGGACGCTATTACTGCGACCATCACGCTTTTGGAAAACGATCCCAATTTCAACGCCGGCAAAGGTGCAGTATTTACATGGGACAAGACCAATGAGCTCGATAGCAGCATCATGGATGGCAGCGATTTGTCGGCTGGTGCTGTGGCCGGTGTTACCGCGACGAAAAATCCAATTTTATTGGCCCGCGCCGTTAAAGACAAAAGCCCGCATGTCATGCTGTCGGGCAAGGGTGCCGATCAGTTTAGCCGTGAACAGGGGCTGGATCAGGTCACAGCAGATTATTACGGAACGCCCCGCCGCTTGCAACAGATTGAGGATGTGCTGGCTAAAGAAGTGAGCGCTGCAGATGTCGACTATAAATTCGGTACGGTCGGAGCCGTCGCCATGGACAGCAAGGGTAACATGGCCGCAGGTACCTCAACCGGTGGTATGACCGGCAAAAGATGGGGCCGGATTGGCGACAGTCCGGTCATTGGTGCAGGCACCTATGCTGACAACCGTAGCTGCGCAATATCAGCCACGGGGGCAGGTGAATATTTTATCCGGCTGGGCGTTGCTCATGAGATTTGCACGCGGATTCGCATGCGGTTTTTTGCGGCACGAGACGAAGTGCAGGAAACGGTGCCCAAAGACGATTCTGGGGTTCCCGAATATTATGTTCATGCCAGTGAATTTTCTCTTCCCCCAGAAGAGGCGCAGAAGATCGCTGATGATGTTATTGCGGAACTAGGTCAGCTGGGCGGCACGGGCGGTATCATCTTCGCGACGCCGTGGGGGCAAGCCGGGTTTAGTTTTAACACCCCGGGCATGTATCGGGGTCGGGCGAACAGTGAAGGTCAGCAAAGCGTTTCGATTTACGGGGATGAGGAGTAGATTCGCGCTTCCCCTCGCTTAATCACTCGGTTAAACCCGTCCCATGACATGGAAACCGGAAATTGAAGAGCTGCATGAGCGCGAGCGCCTTGCTGAAAAAATGGGCGGGGAGGAAAAAGTCTCTCGCCAACATGGACGCGGAAAGCTGGATGCGCGTGCCCGGATTGCCGGAATTGTCGATGAAGGTAGCTTTCGCGAGATTGGCAAGATCGCCGGGCGCGGGACCTATAATGACAAAGCAGAGTTTGAGGATTTTGCACCGAGCAACCTGATTTTTGGCCGCGCGAATATTGAAGGGCGGCCGGTGGTTGCCAGCGCTGACGATTTTACTGTGCGCGGCGGGGCGGCCGATGCGGCGCTGCACCGGAAATTCGTTCAGTGTGAGAAAATGGCCCATACGCTGGGTATTCCGATGATCCGGATGATTGACGGCACCGGTGGCGGTGGGTCGGTCAAATCGCTGGAAGATATGGGTTTCACCTATGTGCCGGCGGTTCCCGGTTGGGATGATATCATCAAGAATCAGGAGACTGTTCCTGTGGTGGCACTGGCACTGGGGCCGACGGCTGGCATGGGTGCGGCGCGGACTGTGGCGAGCCACTATTCGATCATGGTGCGCGGATTGTCTCAACTGTTTGCTGCTGGTCCGGCTGTCGCTGCTGCTATTGGCGATACGCTGACCAAGGAAGAATTGGGCGGCAGCGAGATTCATGCGCGCAACGGTGTGGTGGATGAAGAAGTTGGAAGCGAGGCCGAAGCCTTTGCCACCGCGCGCAAATTTCTCTCTTACTTGCCCAGCAATATCAATCAGCGTGCCGAGCGGGTTGTAACCAACGATCCCGCCGGACGCCGCGACCAAGCACTACTCTCCGCCGTCCCGCGTGGCGACAAGCAGGTTTATTCCATGCGCAAGATCATGGATTCGGTTTTCGACAAAGGCTCTGTTTTCGAAATGGGCAAACGCTGGGGCAAAGCAGCTATTACCGCCTTTGCGCGGCTAGATGGTTATCCGGTTGCGGTGCTTGCCAATGATCCCAGTTTTCTCGGCGGTAGCTGGGAGGCGAAATCATCGGAAAAGGTCGAACGCTTTGCCAAGCTCGCCGACCAGTTTCGTTTGCCCGTGGTTCACCTGGTCGACAATCCGGGTTTCATGATCGGTGAAGACGCGGAACGGACCGGCACAATCCGTTACGGCGTCCAGGCGATGAATGCCGTTTACAAGGCGACGGTGCCTTGGGCGAGCATCATTGTTCGGCGGGCTTATGGTATCGCCGGAAGCGCCATGTCCAATGCCGAGAATTTCCAATATCGCTTTGCGTGGCCGAGTGGGGATTGGGGATCACTGCCCATCGCCGGCGGGTTGGAAGTTGCTTATAAGGCGGATATCGAAGCGTCCGAAGATCCAGCGGCGCGACTGGAAGAAATCAAAGCCAAGCTAAATCAGGTAACCTCGCCATTCCGGACGGCGGAACAGTTTAGCGTAGAGGATATTATCGATCCGCGCGAAACTCGGCCGTTGCTGTGCGAATTTGCCGATTTGGCATGGCGGAAACTCGAGACGGAATAGTCCAGCGGATCAAACAGCTTCCAGCTGCCGATCTTCTGCCTGCCGCTTCCACATATCCGCATAAAGGCCCTTTTTCGCGAGTAGTGCCCGATGATTGCCACGTTCGGCAATGCGGCCTTCGTTCAGCACGATAATCTCGTCGGCATGGGTGATAGTCGATAGGCGATGCGCGATGATCAACGTTGTACGCCGTTCGGAAATTTTGGCCAGCGTCGCCTGAATTTCATCCTCGGTACGGCTATCGAGCGCCGATGTGGCTTCGTCTAATATTAGCACCGGCGGGTTTTTCAGCAAGGTCCGCGCAATTGCGACCCGCTGTTTTTCTCCGCCCGATAATTTCAAACCACGTTCGCCGACCTGCGTTTCATAACCGTCTGGCAATTTGGCGATAAAGCCATCCAATGCCGCACCCCGCGCCGCTTCTTCGATCTCCGCTTGAGTAGCGCCTTCACGGCCATAGCCGATATTATAGCCGATGGTGTCGTTGAACAGCACGCTGTCTTGCGGGACGATGCCGATGGCACCGCGCAAGCTGTGTTGGGTCACATCGGAAATATCATGACCGTCTATCAATATGCGGCCAGCCTGCGGATCATAGAAACGGAACAGCAGTCGGGCGAGAGTAGATTTTCCTGCGCCTGATGGCCCGACAATGGCGAGTGTCCCATCAGGAGGAACCTTAAAACTCAGGCTGTGCAGAATAGCGCGATCTTCATCGTAGGAAAAAGCCACATCTTCAAATGTCACCTGTCCTGCACTGACATTGAGCGTTGCCGCATCGGGCTTGTCTTTAATTTCCGGATCGGTGTCGATTAGTTTGAACATAGCGTCCATATCTACAAGACCCTGGCGGATTGTGCGGTAAACCATACCAAGCAAATCCAGCGGCCGGAATAATTGCATCAAGAGCGCGTTGACCAGCACCAGATCCCCGACCGTCAGTTGGCCTTGGCTCCAGCCATAGACGCTATAGCTCATCGCGCCGAACATCGTCAGATTGGTGATCATCGATTGACCGATATTGAGCATGCCGAGCGAGTTTTCTGATTTGACCGCTGCGTTGGCCCAATCCTGCATCGCTTTGTTATAACGTGCGCCTTCACGGTCCTCGGCGGTGAAATATTTCACCGTCTCGTAATTGAGCAGCGCATCTACCGAACGGCCAATGGCACGTGTGTCCATATCATTCATTTCCGCGCGCAGGGCGTTGCGCCAATCTGTCACTTTGCGGGTAAAAAGGATGTAGATGACCACCATCGCGATGGTGGCCGCAACCAGACCAAAACCAAATTTGATCTGAAAAATGATGAGCACCGCGATCAATTCGATCAACGTCGGTGCGATATTGAACAGCAGAAAATAGAGCATGATGTCGATGCTCTTGGTCCCACGCTCGATGACTTTGGTGATTTCTCCAGTGCGCCGCCCCAAATGAAAACGCAGCGACAGTTGATGCAAATGGGTGAAGACATTGGTAGCCAACCGCCGTGCGGCTTCCTGTCCGACTTTCTCAAAAACGATGTTGCGTAAATTGTCGAACATCACCTGACCAAAACGTGCGAGGCCATAGGCCGCGACCAGGGCAAATAGGACTGTCAGCGCCGCTTCGGTGCCTGCGGTCATGCCATCCACCACTGCCTTATAGGCAAAGGGCATCGATAGCACCGTAGCCTTGGCACAGAGTACTAGCACGCCCGCGATGATGATGCGTAAGCGCAACATCGGCGCGTCTTTTGGCCACAAATAGGGCAGAAAGCGCCTAAGCGTCGGAATCATCGGCGGGTCAATTTGACCCTTTGTGCTATGGTCTGGTGGCATCCCTCAGATGTAGGGATGCCATTGACGCTTGTCTATGCGCGGCGCGGCGCGGTTTTAAAAACTGCCGCTGACCGTCATGCGATAAATGAGGCCGAATTTGCGCCTGCGATTTTCGATAAAGTCAATCGGTCCATCGCGCCGGTCGACATAGGCGGTTCGCACAAAGCGCTCACCGCGATCGAATAAATTGCCGAGATTGGCGTTTACGGTCAGGCCAAACACATCCTTATGCTCTACAAAAATCCAGGAATAGGGTGCCAGGGTGTCGAAATCGGCAATCTGATCCAGCCGGATATTACCAACATCATCAAAATCTTCGATGCCAGCGCCCCAGGCCCAATCCGTATTGGGAATGTCATGACGCAGTTCAATTTCATAACTGTAGATATCGTCCTGACCGATTCTGCGGTTTCGCAACGTGATGGGATCGCGGAGACTGCTTTTCGTCGCCTCGACCTCGATGTCCAACTTTGCGCCGTTCCAGCCAATCGGATCAAGCAACAGGGTGGATACAAGCTCGATGCCATAGCGATCTGCGCTATCGATATTACCGCGCGCTTCGGCGGTCGGGCTGATCGGCACAGTATCCACAATATCGCTTATCTTTTCGCCAAACAGGGTGACGGTCGCTGAACCAAATGCACCCAATTTCTTGGTGGCTTCCAGTTCTGCACGCCATTTTTGCGGGGGGACAAGATCAGGGTTGCCAGCATCGACGACATCATTGGAGACTTCCACTGAAGCGACGAAATCGAAAAAGTCGAGCTGATCGACTTCCCGGGATAGTTTGAAACTCAGATCAAAATCATCTGCTGGTTTCCATGCCAGTGTGACCGATCCCTTTGGGCGAATGAAAGAACGGCTGAGGGGGCCCTGACTAATTTCGCTATATTCGCCGCCTAGTGCAGCTTGTAAGGTTAGGCTATCTGATAGGGGGCGACCATAAGTTGTTATGAATTCGGCTCTTTTCTCTTCAACGCGGGTATTTGCGTTATCGAGGTTACGGCCCGCCTGTTCCGCTTCGCTTTCCAGAAAATTATAAGCCCCTTCCAAGCTGAAACCCCAGTCTGTTCCACCCGCAGTCTTCCAACCATATTCAGCCCGCAGCACGGACTCGCCTTCGTCGACCGTGCGATTAAACGCATTGGTAAACGGCGGTGTGACACCATCGGTAAAGGTCCGACTGAAAAAATCTTCCGTAGGGCTATGCTCAAGTCGTTGCAGCCCGATCAGTTTTAACCGCCCGCCGCCCAATTCAAATTCATAGTCCGCGCTAAACTCGGCGTTCCATTCTCGTTCGGTGCCGACAAAGAGTTCGATTATGTCTGGTGTTCCTGCGGCCGTGCGGAGCGTGTCGACCTGTTGGCGGAAATTGTTTATCCCATATTCACCGGTGATGTTGAAAACGGACCCGGCTTCGCTGGTGCGGCTGTAAGAGGCATTGATCGAAGGAACATCACCGCGAACGCGGGCAACTTCATCGCGGTTAAACAGTAGGTCGCCAGACCCGCTCGTAATCCGCTCTGGCCCCTCTGCGCCATTGCGAAAGCTGTCATTCTTGATCGCCAGCGTAAAATCGCCTTTACCAATTTTGCCGCTAATCGATGCCTCGCCGTCAAACCAGTCATTGCCGGCGCGCCGCCATTGGGGGCGCCATTCGAAATTACCGGTTATACCTTTCGTCCCGTCGTTGCTGGTAACGAGGTTGAGCACCTGACCCGAAAGCCCGGAAATGCTGAGCGTCGCACCATCGACAATTTCGATCCGTACAACGGTGGAAGCTGAGATGCGGCCCAAGACCGTGAAGGCGTCATTATTTTTACCAGCGATCCGAGCACCGTTAATCAGCACATTTTCATCAGCCTGACCCAGTCCGCGCGCTTCATCATCCCCGGTATCAATGATGAAGCCGGGAACTTGCTGTACAATATCCAGCGCTGTGCGTGGATTGAACCGGGTAAATTGGGTAACATCGTAAATCTGGCGTCCGTCTTCTGTGCGCGGTTGTAAGCTGCTGTTGGCCACCGTTGCCGTTTGTGCAGATGCGACGGATGATAAAGAGCATCCTGCTAGAATAGCAGAGGTCACGGCACCCAAATATAACCGGTTGATTTTGCTCAAGATAATCCCCCCTTTACGGATTTTAGCTTTATGCTTTTTTGGTTTCGTTCTTGCCCGTTTGCTATGCTCGGTTGGTTACGTGAGATACCGTCTTTCGACAAACTACATTTGTAGTCGGATCAACAACTTCCAACGGAAATCATCACGAAGCGCCATAGCCAACCGGTCTTAATTTTTATTTGAAAACAGGACGTAAGCACCCGCGCCATTAACCAGTGTATAAATGCCGTAAAAAAATACAGCGCTCAACATGCCCATATTGGCGAAGATAAGAGCCGCCGCGAGCATCCCAAATTCCAATATATAACTGCCATAGGGGCCGAGGAGTTTTGAAAAACTTCCCCGCGCTTCGGTAATCATGGGATGATTGCTCTCCATCATCGCTTTGTGCATAGCGAAATTGCCGATCCCGCAGATAAAGATGATGAAAACATACATAGGCTTTATATAGGTTATATTGGCGCTAATGTCAGTCTTCTCCGGCGATAATTTGTCGCGGTGGTTTTCATGTTACAGTCGGCGCGCTTTAGGAGGGCAGAATGGATTTTGCAGGAAAGACAGTTGTCATCACGGGTGGAGCGACCGGCATCGGTTTTGCTTTGGCCGAGCAGATGGGCAAGGCCGGCGCGCGGATTATCCTTTTCGAACCGCGTGAAAATCGTTTGCAGGAAGCCGCCGAGAGTTTGGCGGCCAAGGGCATTGAGGTCAAATGTCAGGTTGGCGATGTGACCAGACCAGAGGATATGGAAGCGCTGGCTGATTTTGCATGGGCGGAAAACGGGCGGGCGGATATTCTGATCAACAATGCTGGCGTTAGCGGCGGTCGCAAGTCGGTGATCGATATGGACATGGACGAAGCGCGCCAGCTTTACGAGGTCAACTTTTGGGGCGTGTGGAATGGTATTTCCACTTTCGCCAAAAGGTTTCGTGACGACGGCCAGTCATCCGCGATTTATACGACGGCATCGGAAAACAGCCTGTTCAATGCCCTGCCGCAAACCGGCGGCGCTTATGTATCGAGCAAACATGCTGTCCTTGGCTTGATGGATGTGCTTCGCCGTGAAGCGCCGGATAATATCGAGCTGGGTGTGATCATTCCCGGCTGGGTGAAATCCGAGCTTTCGGAACTACAGGCCGATGAAGCTATGGACGCCGATGCCTTTGCTGCAATCATCTTCAAACAGATGCAAGCGGGCGAATATTATCTCGTCAGTCACTCCTATAATGTTGTGCGGATGGAAGAACGCTGGGCGGAAGTTTACGCCGCCTTTGATAAATATGCACCGCGGCATGATGGAGACGACACTGCCGACGTGCAGCTGTGGGTTGAACGGATGCGGGCGGCACGGAAAAAGGGTTAGAGCGTAGAGGCAAGCGCCATGATGACACCGATGCCGACCAACAAGATACCGGTCAACTCGCTACGACTAAGCGGTTCCTTCAGATAAAAGCGCCCGAAGCCGAGCGTGTATAATATCTGCGTCTGACCAAGAATTCCGACCAGAGCAACTGGCGCATGGGCATAGGCAATGAACCAGCCTGCCGAAGCAGTTGCGGCGAGCACGCCCACTTGGGCTGTGATCCGCCAGCGCTTGAGCATAGCGCGAAACTGATTCGGTTCGCGCAGGATCACATAGCTGCCCTGCATCAGTGCCTGAAAGCCGAGCACGGCGGCGAGTACAATCAACCCTGCATAGGTGCGCTCGATATCGACAATCGCATTGGCAGATTGCTTGATGAAAATAGCGGTTAGCGCAAACAACAGTCCGGCGCTGAGACCGGTCAGCGCTGCCGGTTGTTTCAGCCCGCGGAGCCATTGCAACAAGCCTTTGGCGCCGCCCTCGACGGATACACATAATATGCCAATAAAGGCGATCGCGATGCCGAGCCAAGCCAGCGGCTCCAGCGTTTCACCGAGAATCAACCAACCGAGAAATGCAACAATCAACGTCTCGGCCTTCATGTAGGCGGTGCCGCTGACCAGATTGCGAAAGCCGAAAGACATGATGATCAAATTGGTCGCCAGCATTTGCGCAAAACCGGCCGCCCATGCAAACCACCAGAAGGATGCGTCTAGCGGGGGCAGGGCGCTGCGCCCGGTCGCCGCCATATAAGTAGCGAGCATCGCGCAAGCTATTGGCCAGCCAAAAAAGAAACGCGACAAGGCTGCCGCATTGACCGACATTTCGGCACGGATCCGTTGCTGCACCGCCATCCGCCAAGCCAGAAACAGGGCAGCCAGAAGTGCCGCAGGTATCCAGATAGGAATGGTCAAAGAGGTCGCGCGTCGACTGTTTCGGCGAGAAAGTCCAATACCTTCTGCGGTGTACCGGGATCTTCCGGTGGATCGTTACGGGTTTTATATGCCGCAGTCAGGCCAATGGCGAGCATCACTGCCGGTACGCCGGAGAAAATGAGGTTGAAAAATAGCGGTGCTTTATCGACAAACCAAAAAACCAACGAGAACAGGAAAAACGCGCCCACAAATCCATTCCAGAACAGGAAAAATGGCATGGCTTTGCCTTGACTGATCGTGCCCTCGATTAAGGTGCCTCCGTCATGCTCCCGCATCTTGGCCTTTAAATTAGGTTCCGCTCCATTGTTAAAACCTCGGCGCCGATAGGTCAGCGCCATTTTTGCTTCTGTCCCCCTACCAAAGACATGATAACCCTTGCGCCGTTTGCGCTTCTTCATCTCCGCTTTCAGTTTCAGCGCGAGCGCAATCGGATCAAGCGGGGAATAGAGTTTGATGTCTTCTTTCATATGGAAAGTCGGTCAAACCCCTTCGAGCAATTTCTCTCGTTTGATCTTCTCCTGCCAAACGAGTGGCGCGAGATGGTGGACACTTTGACCTTCGGCATCAACCGCAACCGTCACCGGCATATCCTGAACCTCAAATTCGTAAATCGCTTCCATGCCGAGATCTTCAAAGCCAACGACTTTCGAACCCTTGATCGCGCGGCTGACCAGATAGGCGCTGCCGCCCACGGCCATTAGATAGGCGCTCTTATGTTTCTTGATGGAGCCGACAGTATCGAGGCCGCGTTCCGCTTTGCCGACCATGGCGAGCAAGCCTTGTTCCAGCATCATGTCGGTAAACTTGTCCATCCGGGTCGCCGTGGTGGGGCCAGCAGGGCCAACCACTTCTTCGCCCACTGGATCAACCGGACCGACATAATAGATAACGCGGCCCTTGAATTCGACCGGCAGCTCTTCGCCCTTGTCGAGCATATCCTTGATCCGCTTGTGCGCGGCGTCCCGGCCGGTCAGCATTTTGCCGTTGAGCAGCAGACGGTCGCCATGGTTCCAGCTCGCCACTTCTGCAGCATCGAGCTGATCGAGGTGGACGCGCTTGGCTTCCGACGATGGTGTCCAGTTCACATCCGGCCATTCCTCTAGCTTCGGCGCTTCAAGATATGCGGGACCGCTACCGTCCAGTGTGAAATGCGCATGGCGGGTGGCGGCGCAATTGGGGATCATCGCAACCGGCTTACCCGCCGCGTGGCACGGCCAATCGTTGATTTTTACGTCGAGAATGGTGGACAAGCCACCAAGCCCCTGCGCGCCAATCCCGAGCGCATTGACCTTGTCGAAAATTTCGATGCGAAGCTCTTCAATATCATTACGCGGCCCGCGTTGCTTGAGTTGGCCCATATCAATCGGGTCCATCAGCGACTGTTTGGCGAGCAGCACCGCGCGCTCCGCTGTCCCGCCAATACCGATGCCAAGCATACCTGGCGGGCACCAGCCAGCACCCATTTGCGGGATCATATCGAGCACCCAGTCGACGATATTATCGCTCGGGTTCATCATCTTGAATTTCGATTTATTTTCCGATCCGCCGCCTTTAGCCGCGACATCAACGGACACGCTATTGCCCGGCACCATTTCGACATGGAGCACGGACGGCGTATTATCTTTGGTATTGCGCCGGGTGAAAGCAGGATCGGTCAGGATCGAAGCGCGCAACTTGTTCTCAGGATGCAGATAAGCGCGGCGGACACCTTCATCGACAATTTCTTGCATCGATTGCGATGTTTCATCAAGCCGACAATCCATGCCCCATTTGACGAACACGTTCACAATGCCGGTATCCTGACAAATCGGCCGGTGCCCCTCTGCGCACATGCGGCTGTTGGTCAGGATCTGCGCAATCGCGTCTTTGGCGGCTGGTGATTGCTCGGCTTCATAGGCGTCGCCCAGCGCCCGGATATAATCCATCGGATGATAGTAAGAGATAAATTGCAGCGCGTCGGCAACGCTCTCAATCAGGTCGGCGGTTTTAATGGTGACTGTCATCATGGCTCCGGAAATGGTCAAAGGATGCGATCCGGGAGCCTTTTGGCTGATATGATGAAAGTCGGCAAGTTTTTGTGTGGTTTAGCGGTAGTCCATCCGTCAGCGTCAGGCGGGAATTAGGACGCCGCGATATAGCGGATCTTCAAACGCGCGCCCCGCGCCATTGGCAACGCAGGTCAGGGGATCATCGGCAATGGTCACCGCAAGCCCTGTTTGTTCGGCGATATGTTCATCAATCCGGCCCAATAGCGCCCCGCCGCCGGTTAGGACAATACCTTGATCGACTATATCGGCAGCCAGTTCCGGCGCGGTATTTTCCAGAGCGTTGCGGACACTGTCGGTGATCTGACCCACGGGCTCTGCAATAGCGTCGGCAATCTCGGACTCGGTAATAATAATTTTTCGCGGCATGCCTTTGACAAGGTCCCGGCCCTTTATATGCATAGTCCGGCCGCTATTGACGGGGCTCACCGCGCTAGCCATCTCATGCTTGACCAATTCGGCCGTCGTTTCTCCAATCGCCAGATTATGTTTGCGGCGGATGTGGGAGGCGATGGCATCGTTAATCTTGTCGCCGCCCATGCGTCCCGATGTACTGTAGGCGAGCCCCTGCAAGGACAATATGGCAACTTCCGTTGTTCCGCCGCCAATATCAACTACCATCGCGCCAATCGGTTCAGTAACTGGAATCCCGGCACCAATGGCCGCCGCCATCGGCTCCTCTATGAAAAAGATACGTGAACCACCGGCATTAGAGGCCGCGTCGCGGATAGCGCGGCGCTGGACATTAGTCGAACCGGACGGAATACAAACCGCAATGTCAAAGCGCCGCAGCAGCCCGGTTTTCTTGTCATGCACTTTCTGGATGAAATGCTTGATCATCTGTTCCGCGACATCAAGATCCGCGATCACGCCATCTTTGAGCGGCCGAATGACTTTTATATTATCGGGGGTTTTGCCCATCATCAGCTTCGCATCGCTGCCGACAGCGCGCACTTTGGTGATCCCGTCGTTGGTCTCCAGCGCAACCACCGATGGTTCATTGAGCACGATTCCGCGGTCACGCAGATAAACAAGCGTGTTGGCAGTGCCCAGATCAATCGCCAGGTCGTGCGACTGGAGTTTGAAAAAACTACGCATAATAGTGAAACAGTTCAGAGAGGGAGGCAGCATCAAAGATACGGCAATAATTATTTTGCGGGTAATGGTTTCGTACTTATGAACCTATGCTGTCTAGTCGAGTTGTGCTGAAAATAGGGCTGGTTCAGAGAATTTGCTAATCAGGTAAAGCTGGCCCAGCATTAAAATTGTGATTCAGTAACTATGGAGGTCATCAATGCGAGTCTTTATAACCGGCGCCTCAGGCTTTGTGGGTGGAACAGCGGCGCGGTCGCTGGTCAACGCCGGCAATCAGGTTTTCGCCATGTCGCGCAGTGAAGCATCCGATGCGGTGATCCGCGACCTTGGCGGTGAGCCGGTGCGTTGCGATCTGGAAAATGTTACCGCTGAGCATGTCGGAGACGCCGAGATTGTTCTTCATAGCGCGGCCTTTGTTGAGGATTGGGGGCCGAAAGATGCCTGGTATCGCTATAATGTACTGGGAACTGAGGCGATGCTAAATGCTGCACAGGTCGCTGGCGTGCGACGATTCATTCATATCGGTACAGAGGCGGCAATCTGCCACGGCCAACATGTGCGGGATGCCGACGAGACGGTTCCGCTCGCGCCTGATTCTCCCTATCCCTATTGTGCTACCAAAGCACAGGCGGAAAAACTGGTGCGTGATGCCAATCGCAACGGGGTGTTTGAAACAATCGTTCTGCGTCCCCGCTTTATCTGGGGGCCGGGCGATACGACATTGCTACCAATGGTCGAAGCCATGGCCAAGAGCGGCAAGTGGATGTGGATCAATGACGGCAAGGCAATGACATCGACCACCCATATTGCCAATCTGGACCATGCGATACACCTGGCGTTAGACAAGGGTAGGCCAGGAGAAGCGTATTTTATACTAGATGAAGATATTATAAGCCTGAAAGATATGATCGGCAGCATGGCGCGCGCACGCGGCATGACATTGCCAGATAAATCCATCGCATCCGGGTTAGCAAAATTTGTTGGCCGCACGGCCGAAGGGGTATGGCGTATATTCAATTTGAATGGTTCGCCGCCGCTGACGGCCCATGCTGCTATGGTCATGTCACGCGACTGCACGTTGAATGGGTCAAAAGCGGCCGCCGATCTCGGCTATCAACCCGTCTTGAGCAGGGCGGCCGGCTGGGCGGCCCTATAGTCACAAATCGCGCGACACCATATCGCAGCAAGAGAATCGGTTGATGTGCTGATTGGAAGAGGGAGCAGTCGGGTTTTCTATTCACAATCGCAATAAAATTTCACGGCCGTGAATCATTCGAACACCATATCTGGTGTCACAAATGCGTCATCGACACCTGTGCATGAATTGTGGATAGTTTTTTTGTAAAATCTCCGCCTGCCTCTTGCTATATCTTACAGTCCTAGCAGGTCCACGCGTCGCTGCGCTGCAGCATGAATTGGCTGTCGACGAAGCGATTCATTTATACGACGAACAGAGTCGTTAAAATGTCATTTACCCTCTTGCATATAATTTCAGTTCAGCCACTATAGGTTGTGGTTAAGCCAAGGGGGCACACCAACGTATAGTATTACTCGTGAGTAACGCCGACTCGGTGGATGGCTCCCCTTGGCTTGAATCACAAGCAATTTTTTCGGGTTTTTGGGCAAAAATAAATGCCCGCCCAGGCTGTAAAAATGTTATGTTTGTTGGCTCGGCTCAAAGATACTGTCCGAGTCGAACAATACAAGAACAGATGGCCCGGTATTAAACCCACCAGAAGGCTGGCCGAAAGGCCGGCAAATAATATTGGTTTGGTAGTTTGATTAGGGGGCTTTGATGGATTTTAGAGATAGCCGGGATGATTCCGGGAATAGTGATAAAGATATGAGTGAGAGTGAAATGGGCGCCGAAGTTCTGGATACGCCAAAGGATAAATCCGCAAGTGCCGCAAAAGAAGCGCCGGTGAAAGAGCCAGAGGTCAGCAAGAAGGCAGAATCCGAAGCGGCTGCGACAAAGAAAAATGACGAGAAAGAACTGAAAGCGGAGCGCGACAGCCATAGCGTCGAAAAGCGCCGGTTTAAAATTGTACAGGATGATGCGCGCGATGCGCTGCTCACGGACTTTGGCAAGGAAACGCTGAAAGACCGTTACCTGCTGCCTGACGAGAGTTTTCAGGACCTGTTTTCCCGCGTGGCCGATGCCTATGCGGATGATCAGGAGCATGCCCAGCGGCTCTATGATTACATATCCAAACTTTGGTTCATGCCCGCAACACCAGTGCTGTCCAATGGTGGCACCGGTCGGGGTCTGCCGATCTCATGCTATTTGAATAGCGTGGACGACAGTCTTGGTGGGATCGTCAAAACCTGGAACGAAAATGTATGGCTCGCATCCAAGGGCGGCGGCATCGGCACCTATTGGGGCAGCGTAAGAGGCATTGGTGAGCCAGTTGGCCTCAATGGCAAAACCTCTGGCATCATTCCGTTCGTGCGCGTGATGGACAGTCTGACTCTAGCGATTTCGCAAGGCAGCTTGCGGCGCGGGTCTGCGGCTTGCTATCTTGATGTTGATCATCCGGAGATTGAAGAATTTCTAGAAATTAGAAAGGCTTCCGGCGACTTTAACCGGAAAGCTCTGAACCTGCACCACGGCGTTCTCCTGACCGACGAGTTTATGGAAGCGGTGCGTGACGGCGCGGAATTTAATCTCAAATCACCGAAAGACGGTTCGGTGCGCAGCACAGTCGACGCGCGCTCGCTGTTCCAGAAACTGGTCGAGACACGTCTTGCCACCGGTGAGCCTTATATTATTTTCAACGACACGGTGAACCGGATGATGCCCAAGCATCACCGTGAGCTTGGTCTGAAAGTTTCCACATCTAACCTGTGTTCAGAGATTACACTGCCGACGGGTCGCGATCATTTGGGTGAGGACAGGACGGCAGTGTGTTGCCTGTCCTCCCTAAACCTCGAGACATGGGATCAGTGGAGCGGCGACAAGGAATTTATCGAGGATATCATGCGGTTCCTCGACAATGTTCTGCAGGATTATATTGACCGTGCGCCCGATGAAATGGCGCGCGCCAAATATAGCGCGAGCCGTGAACGCAGCGTTGGTTTGGGCGTCATGGGCTATCACAGCTTTTTGCAGGCTCGCGGGCTTGGTTTTGAAAGCGCGATGGCAAAATCGTGGAATATGAAGATCTTCAAGCATATTTCTGCCAAGGCGTCCGAAGCTAGCATGATGCTCGCCCATGAACGCGGTCCTTGCCCGGATGCGGCGGACCAAGGCGTGATGGAGCGCTTCTCCTGCAAAATGGCAATCGCGCCAACGGCGTCGATTTCGATCATTTGCGGCGGAGCATCGGCCTGTATCGAACCAATCCCGGCAAATATCTATACGCACAAAACGCTCTCGGGCAGCTTTGTCGTCAAGAACCCGCATCTCGAAAAATTGCTGCAGGACAAATCGAAAGACAGCAATAATGTCTGGAACTCAATCCTGGAACAGGGCGGCAGCGTCCAGCATCTCGACTTCCTCAGTGCCGAGGAAAAAGATACCTATAAAACCAGCTTCGAGATTGACCAGCGCTGGCTGCTCGAACTTGCAGCCGATCGCACGCCCTATATTGATCAGGCACAGTCACTGAACCTGTTCATTCCGGCCGATGTCGATAAATGGGACCTGCTGATGCTGCATTTCCGCGCATGGGAACTGGGCATTAAATCGCTCTATTATCTGCGGTCGAAATCGATCCAGCGTGCCGGTTTTGTCACTAGCGAAGAAGCGGTAAATAGCGGCGTTGAGGCGGATAATACGCTCGATCCGAAAACGGTCGAACTGATGACCACCGCGGGTACAACCGATTATGACGAGTGTCTGGCCTGTCAATAATATTGGCGATTTGCCTACTGCCTCCTCCCTTTGCTCCTTTTGGGGGGAGGCCGTTTTCTTCAAAATCAAAAAGGACGCGCCCAATACGGGGCCTATATTGGCCAAATGATGTACGAGATGAAAAGTACGAAAGCGGAGTTAGTTTAAATGTCACTTCTGGAAGCACGCAATACCTATAAGCCCTTTGAATATCCATGGGCCTTTGAGTTCTGGAAGCGTCAGCAACAGATTCACTGGATGCCGGAAGAAGTGCCATTGGGCGAGGATTGCCGCGATTGGGCGCAGAAGCTGACCGATCATGAGCGCAACCTGCTCACCCAGATTTTCCGCTTCTTCACGCAAGCCGATGTCGAGGTGCAGGATTGCTATCACGACAAATATGGCCGCGTGTTCAAACCGACCGAAATCAAGATGATGCTGACCGCGTTCTCCAACATGGAAACCGTCCACATCGCCGCTTATTCGCATCTGCTCGACACGATCGGCATGCCCGAATCCGAATATTCGATGTTCCTCGAATATGAAGCGATGAAGGACAAGCATGACTATATGGGCACATTCGGCGTCGATACCGACGAAGATATTGCCAAGACGCTGGCGATGTTCGGCGGCTTTACCGAAGGCTTGCAACTCTTCGCCAGCTTCGCGATGCTGATGAACTTCCCGCGCTTCAACAAGATGAAGGGCATGGGGCAGATTGTGTCCTGGTCCGTGCGCGATGAAACCCTCCACTGCGAGGGCATTGTCAAAATGTTCCACACATTTGTGCAGGAACGCGATTGCCTGACCAAAAATGTCAAAGAAGAAATCATCGACTGCTGCCAGAAAACCGTGCGGCTGGAAGATGCGTTTATCGATCTGGCGTTTAGCGACGGTCCGGTGACCGGCATGACCGCGAAAGAGATTAAGAAATATGTCCGCTATATTGCCGACTGGCGTCTGGGTCAGCTGGGCTTCCAGCCGATTTACATGATCGAAGACCACCCGCTGCCATGGCTCTCGCCGCTACTCAACGGTGTCGAGCACGCCAACTTCTTCGAAACCCGCGCCACCGAATATTCCAAAGGCACGACCACCGGCAAATGGAACGAAGTCTGGGACAGCTTTGACAAGCGCAAAGGCAATAAGATCATCGGCATCGAACCGATGGATAATGATGATGACGGCGAAGATATGTTTGAAGCGGCGGGAGTTGCTGCGGAGTAGCTAAACTATACTGATCGCTGTCCGTCGTCAGATAATTTGAGACATATGGCGGTTTAAAACAGGCGAGTATTTGGTTCCATCTGTTGGTTGATATTATGCGGCTATCTTGCGGTGATGCAAGCGCCTTTGTTCGATGGT
>Ga0189291_100068_pt1 | contig 141866 bp, 162 predicted proteins | sample UW1redminimetaG_FD_130331 | JGI IMG/M metagenome (GOLD analysis project Ga0189291, IMG submission 130331) | Marine microbial communities from the Costa Rica Dome - UW179B-red mini metaG | ecosystem: Environmental > Aquatic > Marine > Oceanic > Photic zone | place: Costa Rica: the Eastern...
CCCGAACCCAGCCGTTAAGTGCCTTAGCGCCGATGGTACTGCGTCTTAAGGCGTGGGAGAGTAGGTCATCGCCAAACCTAATAATCACTCCAAATAACAAACATATCTCTCTAACGATAAAATTATAACCATATTCAATCTTAAATGGTGCCAAGTGATGCTTGGTCGCGTATTTATTGAACCGTAGACCCATCATTTCTGCGTTTAGGATCAGCCTGTTCTCCAACAAGGAGACAGGGAACTAAACCGCTCCGGCGAAGAACGGTTTGTTCACTGATGCAAGCGGCGCGTTTCGAGCGTCTTTTGTCTGATCCTTTCTTTTCACCCTAGCATCAGCCCCGCTGACAGCGAGGTGTCAGGGGTCAGGCGCTTGATTGGAAGCGTGAAAGATCCCCATCGGATCACGGTAGATAAACTTGGGAAGGGGAATGGCGGTCACGTGCCAACATGCGTGCCTCTGCGCTGGACAGTTCGTGCAGCGCCTCTTGCGTGCTCAAGCCTTTTGCACAGGCTTTTTGCCACAGTCGTTTTGCCGAAGTGGGCGACCATGGCAGTGCCGCCTGTGACAGCCAGTGCCGCAGCGGTTCTGGCAGGCTGTCATAGCTTTGCATCGGATTGTTGGATCGTCTCTTGCGGCGCAGGCTTGTCGCCCCGAGGTTCCGGTTCATCGTGCATTCTCGGGGTCAGTGATCGGATCAATCACCAGAACCAACCGGGTCTCATCGGTACCCTCGATCGGTGGAGAGCGGTGCAGCAAACCCGCTGCCGGGGTCTCTGGCCAGAGCGAACCGCGCAGCAGGATTGGTGCGCCAGTCGGGACAGTGAACACCCGCGCAGGGTCTGTGCGGTCTGGTGAGGTACCATATTGTGTACCGGTGCCGCGATAGGTGCAGACCAGCCGCGCGGTGATCGCGTCAATGTGGAACTTGCGGCAGGCGTTTGTTGTCACCGCTTGCAGGCGGACACGCAGATATTGCGCATCCATCAGGTCGGCAAAGATAACCGACAGGGCAGCGGCATCCTCGATCAATTGTTCACGTTCCGCGCACTGCGGGGTGCCAGCGATATCGCATAATTCGTTGAGTGCCCTGTGAACTGATCCGCGGTGCAGAACCACCCGCCCATCAGGAAGATGTTGAGGATCAAGTGCATCAATCCAGGTCTGAAAACCGGCCTCTGGCTGGCGATGCCACAGGGCCGCCGCACAGCCGGGTGTTTTCAGAATTGACAGGTCTTCCGGCCTGCGGGACACCGCGACCCCGACAACCGGCTGTTTTACCGCTTCGGTTTCAAGGATCATGCTGCCTCCTCGGCGCGGCGCCAAAGCGGGAAGGGATCAGGGTAGTCAGGCAGGTTATCCGGGCCAGTAGCGGCAACCGCCGGCACCAGACAGCTGTCCAGCCGTGCCTTTAACGTGGGCCAGTCGATGCCAGCTCCAATAAAGACAAGTTCCTGACGGCGGTCGCCCCAGGGCTCTTCCCAATGGGCCTGCATATAGGCCTTGGCGCTGTCGTGATCCGGCCAGTTCTCTTTGGGAACCGAAGCCCACCATGTCCCAAGCGGCTTGACGCTGGACAAGGACCCTGCCAGCGAAAACTCCGCAACCCAACCGGGGCGGGTGGCAATCCAGAAATGCCCCTTGGCGCGGATGACACCCGGCAGTTCGCCGTTCAGCACTTCCAGTATACGTTCAGGAATAAAGGGCAACCGCGCGCGATAGACGAAAGACGCCACGCCATACTCTTCGGTTTCGGGCACATGGTCAGCAAAGCCGTAAAGCTCTTTCGCCCACATCGGATGTTCATGGGCCTTTTCAAAATCAAACAGGCCCGTGTCCAGAATGGCCTCGGCTGGGACGTCTGAATGATCGGTCTCGATGATCCGGGTATCGGCGTTCAGACTGCGAATGATCTTGCGCGCGGCATCAACCCGTTCGGGGCCGGCATCAGTGACCTTGTTCAGGATCACAACATCGGCAAATTCGATCTGGTCGGTCAGCAGGTGCACCAAGGTGCGCTCGTCTTCTTCGCCCATGGTTTCACCACGATCCCGCAGGAAATCATGGCTGGAAAAGTCATTCAGCAGGTTGGCCGCGTCGACAACAGTCACCATCGTGTCCAGACGCGAGACATCGGCAAGGCTTTCGCCGAACTCGTCACGGAAATCAAAGGTTGCTGCAACGGGCAGGGGTTCGGAAATGCCGGTGGATTCGATCAGCAGGTAGTCAAAGCGCCCCTCATCGGCCAAGCGCCGTACCTCATCCAACAGATCATCACGCAGGGTGCAGCAGATGCAGCCGTTCGACATTTCGACCAGTGTTTCATCTGTCCGGCTCAGTTCGGTATCCGCGCGCACAAGATCGGCGTCGATGTTGACTTCGGACATGTCGTTGACAATCACAGCCACGCGGCGCCCATCACGGTTGTTCAGCACACGATTCAGCAGCGTGGTTTTCCCCGCACCAAGAAAGCCGGAAAGGACCGTGACGGGAAGGCGGGTATCTGACATTGTTAGCTCCATAGGTTGCTGTAAGCATCACGCAACTTACTCAGTTACTAGATCAATGCAACAGAGAATGTTACATTGCAATGAGGCTTGGAGAAAACACGCTTATGAAACGCAATTCGCGCCTGTCGCTTGCGCTGCACACGTTGGGTCACATGGCGGGTGATCCTGACAAAATGCAGACCTCCGCAGAAATCGCTGATCACGCGGGTACGAATCCGGTTGTTGTGCGGCGGGTACTGGGCAAGCTCAGAGAGGCGGGGCTGCTGACATCAGAGAAAGGGCACGCCGGGGGCTGGCGGCTGGCCCGCTCCCCGCAGCAGATCACACTGGCGGATGTCTATCTGGCGCTTGATGAAAGCCTGATTGCCAACAGCGGTGAGATGGAAACGCCAGATTGCTCCATCGAGCATGTCTTGCAGAAGAAAGTCGCAGCTGTGATGGCGGACATTGAACGCAGTCTGATCGAGCAGCTTGCAAGCACCACAATTGCCGAGGTGCGCGAGAGCGGACATGCCGCCCATGGGGCCTGACCGCTAGTCAGCGGTGCGGCGGGCCACGATGTAACGGCTCATCTTGGGGTAGCTGCCGGTTTCGACAATCTGAAACCCTGCGGCGGTGATCATCGCTTCCAGCTCGCGAAAGCTGAAGGCCCGCACAAAAGGGGCCTTGCCGAGAAACTGTAAAACCGGAATCAGGGCGCGGAACAGGAACCGCATCAGGCCGATGGAAGGTTCGCGCAGGCAAGGTGTCTTTGTAATCAAAAGGTTGCCGGGTTTCAGGTTCTGATGCAGGGCGGCCAATATGCCTTCCAGGTTTTCGGTCAGGTGAAAGATATTGAACCCCAGCACAACCGTCATATCCGCTGCATCCTGCGCGGATTCTGCTGCCGTGGCGACCTGAAAATCCAGTGCTTTGACCCCCGTGGCCGCAGCCTTTTCCCGCGCGATCCGCAACATCTCGGAAGAGATATCAGTGCCGGTGAACCGTGCCACCTCAGGGGCAAGCAGGATTGCGGATGAACCCGTGCCACATCCAATTTCCAGCACATGATCATTGGCGTTCAGATAGCTGCGCGTGCGCTCAAGCGTATATGCATAGGCTTGCTGATCCTTGATCGGCGAAGCCGCGTATTTCACTGCGGCATTGTCCCAGAACTTCGAGGCTTGTGACATGGGGTTCTCCTTTACACCCCTATAGCAGCGCATAGACGAGCGGAGAATTGACGAATTTTGCAGGTTATATATACGTTTTTGTATGGATTTACCGTCAGCAGATTGGAATCACCTGCGCGCATTTCTTGCGACCGTGGAACAGGGATCACTCTCTGCGGCCGCGCGTAAACTGGGCTTGACCCAACCAACGCTGAGTCGCCAGATCACCGCCCTTGAAGCGGCGCTGGATCTGATGCTGTTTGAACGCAACGGGCGGCACCTGTCATTGACCGATGCGGGGCGCGAATTGCTGGTGCATGTCAGCGAAATGGGGGGCGCTGCGACGCGGCTGTCGCTGGCGGCCAGTGGTCAACGCTCGGGGCTGGGCGGGCTGGTGCGGATCACCGCCAGTGATGTTACATCGGTGCATGAACTGCCGCAGGTTGTGCGGGCGATCCGCTTGCGGGCACCACAGATCACCGTCGAAGTCGTGGCTTCAAACGACATTGAAAACCTGATGCAACGGGATGCAGATATCGCGGTACGGAATGTCAGGCCAGAACATCCCAACCTCGTGGCGCGGCTGCTGCGCGAGAGGCGTGGTTTGTTCTACGCCGCAAGTTCTTATCTGGATGCACGCGGGCGGCCCAAAACACTGGACGACCTGAAACAACATGACTGGATTGCCCTTGGGCCGGTACCCCGCATGCACGGCTATATGGTCGGTATGGGCATCCCAATCACGCTGGAAAATTTCCGCATCATCTCTGAAAATGGCGTGGCGGCATGGGAGATGTGCAAGGCCGGTCTGGGCATCAGCCCGATGGATGAAGAGGTGGCGGCAAAAACTCCCGAGCTTGAGAAGATCCTGCCGGAGCATCTGCACGTGACCTACCCGGTCTGGCTGGTCACCCACCGCGAGATCCACACCAGCCCGCGTATCAGGCTGGTGTTTGATTTGCTTGCAGAGGCGCTGAGCTAGCGGTTACCCGCGCAGCACGCCGCCGGTTGCCTTGGCCACTTTTTCAATGACCTTGGCTCCGACTGCCTCGATGTCGGCATCTTTCAGGGTCTTGCCCTCGGGTTGTAGCCGCACTGTGATGGCCAAGGACTTCTTGCCCTCGCCCAGGCTGCCGCCGATGAATTCATCAAACACCCGCACGTCGGTGATCAGCGCCTTGTCGGCCCCCATCGCCGCATTGACCAAAATCAACGCCTCGACATCGGCATCCACCACAAAGGCAAAGTCACGTTCGACCGCCTGCAAATCGCTGATCTTGAGCGCGGGACGCGTGGCACCGGATTTGCGCGGCATTGGCACCTGCTCAGGCCACAGGGTAAAGGCCATTGCCGGACCTTTCACATCCATCGCCGCCAGAATTTTCGGGTGCACCTCACCGTAGATGCCCAACACCTTTTTCGGCCCCAGACAGATCATCCCGTGCCGCCCCGGATGCCACCATTCGCGCGCACCACGCAGGATCTGCACCCGCGCAGGTGCCCCCATCGCGGCCAGCACTGCCTCTGCATCTGCCTTGACGTCATAGACATCGACAGGGCGCGAGGCCCCATGCACATCTTTTGGGCCGGTCCGCCCAATCAACAAGCCACTGACCAGCGCGTGTTGTTCTTTCGGCTCGCCACCGTGAAAGGCGGGGCCGACCTCGAACAGGGCCATATCGGCAAATCCACGCGCCTGATTGCGCGCTGCCGCGGCCAGCAAACCGGGCAACAGGGCAGGGCGCATGTGGCTCATGTCGGCGCTGATCGGGTTTTCCAGACGGGTTTCATCCGTCCCGCCGCCGAACAATGCGGCAGAGGCCTGATCAATGAAACTATAGGTCACACATTCGTTGTATCCCAAAGCCGCCGCTGCCCGCCGCGCCGCCACTTCGCGCCGCTGCATCGGGGACAGGATCGGGCGGGGCACACCGGCGCTGAGACGCGGCAAAGGCACGCCTTCCAGCTTTGTCAGGGAAGCGATCCGGGCCACCTCTTCCACCAGATCGGCAGAGCCCTGCACGTCGGGGCGCCAGCTGGGCACATGGGCCATATCGCCCTCAAGCGTGAACCCAAGGGCCGTCAATGTTGCCCGCTGAGTCTCGGCCGGGATGCTCATGCCGACCAGCGATTGCACACGATCCGTGTCCAGTTTGTAGGCCCGGCTGGTGTCGGGAATGGCGCCGGCAACTACCACATCAGAGGCTTCACCACCTGCGTGATCCAGGATCATCCGCGTTGCATGTTCGATGCCATGGGGTGTCCATTCCGGGTCAATCCCGCGTTCAAACCGATACCGCGCATCCGAATTCACCTTAAGCGCCCGCCCGGTATAGGCGGTGTGGACCCGATCGAAATAGGCCGCCTCAAGGAAGACATTTGTGGTCTCTTCGGTACAGCCCGATGCCAGACCGCCCATCACACCGCCGATGCTTTCAACACCATTGGCATCGGAAATCACCGTCATGCCTTCGGCAAAGGTGTATTCCTTTTCATCCAGCGCCATCAGGGTTTCGCCACCCTTGGCGCGGTGGATGCGCAGGGTGTTGCCGGCAATCTTATCCGCATCAAACACGTGCAAGGGGCGGTTGCGGTCATAGGTGAAAAAGTTGGTCACATCGACAAGGAAGGAAATCGGGCGCAGGCCAATGGCACGCAGGCAATCCTGCAACCACGCGGGTGAGGGGCCGTTTTTCACACCTTTGATCACACGGCCATAAAACACCGGACATTGTTCCAGCGTGTCCTCGTCAATCGTGACGCTAACCGGACAAGGAAACGTGCCTGCAACCGGTTCGCAATCGCGCGCCTTCAACGTGCCCAAACCTCGCGCGGCCAGATCACGCGCAATGCCGCGCACACCCAAGGCATCGGGGCGGTTCGGGGTGATTGCAATTTCGATCACCGGATCAACCTTGGCCGGATCATGTTCGGCCAGCCAATCGACAAAGGACTGCCCAACCTCGCCAGAGGGCAGCTCGATGATGCCGTCATGCTCTTCCGACAGCTCCATCTCGCGCTCTGACGCCATCATGCCGAAACTTTCGACGCCCCGAATTTTGCCAACGCCAATGGTTGTATCAATCCCCGGCACATAGACGCCCGGTTTGGCAACAACCACGGTGATGCCCGCGCGGGCGTTCGGTGCGCCGCAGATGATCTGCATCACGCCTTCATCGGTCTCAACCTGACAGACGTTCAGCCGGTCGGCATCGGGGTGTTTTTCGGCGGATTTGACATACCCAATGGTAAAATCACGCAGCCGCGCCCCGCGATCCTCAACCCCCTCAACCTCAAGGCCAAGATCGGTCAGGGTTTCGCAGATTTCATCGACCGTGGCCGTGGTCTCCAGATGGTCTTTCAACCAGGAAAGCGTGAATTTCATGTCTCAATCCTCGTGCGTGTGCTTGGGTTCAGTCGGTATCGCCAAACGGGGCGGGGATCAATGCGGTTTGCCGATTGCACCAACGCGCGCCGTGCCATCGACGGCCCGCCCCACCGGGCTGGCGATTTGGAGAGGTTGGGTGCGCCCTTTGTAAGTCTCATCACAGCTGAAACATAAACTGCCAGAGAACCAGCGTCGTATCGCCCCCCCGCGGGCCGTCGATGGCACGGCGCGCGTTGGTGCAATCAGCCTTGCTTCCGTGCTTTGCGGTAGAATAAGCGGGCTAGCCCCAGCCGATTGTTCGAATTAGCCATGTAGCTAACAAAGTGGTTAAGACCGAGACCAATATTACAGGAATATTATCTGCTATTTGGCGGAGCCAACGCTCAATGATTGGATCATCATAAGCTTCAATGAACTCCCAGCCAGCCTTTGTAAGTCGAATAATTTCGCCTTCTGTTTCATACGCTGGCCCAATTTTACCAGACCCGTATTCATACTCTCGATACTTTGATCGCTCTACGTACCCAAACCGCCACGCGAGGATCATGTGGTCTTCGAATTCTTGGTTTGTAAACAAGATTGCCGGAAACGGCGTGATGCGCCCTCTCAATGATTGTCGAGTATTTGCAACTTGCAACAGCTCTATCAAAGCGTTGTATTCAAGTCCGTGGATTCCCGCCTCTCCAACAATCGACAGAGCTTGCGCCATTGCCTTTCGCTGGAAAGAAAAACTCACCGACTCAAACCACCATGCAAATTCGGCTGATCCAAGCTCGCAAACCCGTAATGCCGCAACCACCGCAGATCGCTGTCAAAGAACGCCCGCAAATCCGGTATCCCGTATTTCAGCATCGCAATCCGGTCGATGCCCATGCCGAATGCAAAGCCTTGCCAGACGTCAGGATCAATCCCGCCCGCCTGTAACACTTTCGGATGCACCATGCCGGAACCCAGCACTTCCATCCAGCCGTCGCCCTCGCCAATGCGCAACTGGCCGTCGACCCATGAACACTGGATATCAACCTCGGCAGAGGGTTCCGTGAACGGGAAGTGCGAGGCGCGGAAACGGGTTTTGATGCCGTCAATTTCAAAGAACGCGGAAAAGAATTCCTCAAGCGTCCATTTAAGGTTCGCCATCGAGATGTCTTTGTCGATCGCCAGCCCCTCGACCTGATGGAACATCGGCGTATGGGTCTGGTCGTAATCGGCGCGGTAGACACCACCGGGGCAGATGATGCGCAGCGGTGCCCCCTTGGCCTCCATTGTGCGGATTTGCACCGGCGAGGTATGGGTGCGCAAAACATGCGGCGGGCGGTTGTCACCCTCGGCGCGGGCCATGTAAAACGTGTCCATCTCGGCGCGTGCAGGGTGGTGGCCGGGAATGTTCAGCGCGTCAAAGTTATACCAGTCGGTGTCGATGCGCGGCCCTTCGGCAACGGAAAACCCCATTTCGGCGAAAATCGCGGTCAGTTCTTCGGTGACCTGAGATACGGGATGGATCGACCCCTGCCGCTGTGCGCGCACGGGCAAGGTCACGTCGAGCCATTCAGAGCGCAGCCGTTCGTCAAGGGCGGCATCGCCAAGGGCGGCCTTTTTTGCGGCCAGCGCCGAATTGATCTCATCCTTCAGCGCGTTCAGCGCAGGGCCAGCGGTCTGGCGTTCTTCCGGTGTCATCTTGCCCAGCTCGCGCATTTTCAACGCGACCTCGCCCTTTTTGCCAACGGCGGCCAGCCGGATGTCTTCCAGCGCTGATTCATCTGCGGCATCCGCAATCAGCTTCAGGTATTTTTGCTTGAGATCGTCCATCGGGCACCCTCGAAATTTTCTTGGTTTGTGCTACTTGCGGTCCTGTGGAAATGCAACCCACGGACCGGGGGCGGCATCCGCTCTTATCCACAGAAAAATCCATTTGTTGCCCGGAATTACCGCAGGTATCCTTGGTCAAATGCCACATAAAGTGGTAGGCTACGCGCAATACTCTATATTTCGTGGAATTCACTAGGAGTCGCCGGTGCGTTTTTTCACCCCTGCCAAACCTGCATCACGTCATGGCCGTCCGGGTACAATCCGGGCGATTGCAGGCGGCGTGGCAGTTGTATTGCTGGGGGTCGCGACCCTGACTTCACTGCGCACAGCGGCTGATGAGGATCGCCCCGAAAGGGCGCTGGCCCAAACACAGGCACCCGCCAAACCTGATCTGGCGCTTCTTGCCATGACGCGGCTGGCAGCCCCGCCTGCACCGGGTTCGTTTTCGATTGGCGATCTGCCAGAACCTGCGGCACCTGTTCTGGCCTCTTCCGGTGAAGACTGTGTGAAAACATTGGCTCAGGTATTGTCCGACACCATTGTCCGTTTTGAAGAAGACAGTGCAGCGCTTACCGCCGCGCATATCGACCTGATGACAGAGGTCGGGGATCTGATCATGGGCTGTGACGCGGCTTATGTCGTGGTTGGCGGACATGCTGACGGCAGCGGCGATGATGCGATCAACCTTGCGCTAAGCTGGGAACGGGCTGATCGCACGCTGAATCATCTATTGTTGCTGGGCGTCGATCCTTTTGCTGTCGAAGCTGTGGGATACGGTGCCCGTGCGCCCTTGTCGCAAGGGTCTGACGAGGAAGACGGCAGTGACCGTCGGGTCGATTTCAAAGTGATGCGAAAGCCGTAAGATTGCGCCACCAAAATGTTGGGGCAAAGATTTTGCCTGCCTTTGCGAATTGCAGGTCGTGCCCATTACACGACCTGCAAAATGATCAATCGCGTGGTGGCGTTACCAACCCTGTCTGCACCGCTGGGCGTGCGGTAAAGCGGTCAAGATAGGCCACAAGGTTCTTGTGATCATCCCAGCCCATCAGCTCTTTTGTGCCATAGAAATCCAGTGCCCGCAGCCAGGGCGCAATCGCCATATCGGCGATGGAATATTCACCAGTGATCCAGTCCTTGCCGTCCATTTGCCCTTCCAGAACAGAAAGCAGGCGCTTGGCTTCAGCGATATAGCGCTCTTGCGGGCGTTTATCTTCCCATTCTGAACCGGCGAATTTGTAGAAAAACCCAAGCTGGCCCAGCATTGGACCAAGCCCCCCCATCTGGAACATCACCCATTGCACGGTCTTGGCTTTCTCGGATGCAGTGGTGCCGATGAAACGACCGGATTTTTCCGCGAGGTAAATCAGGATCGCACCGGATTCAAACAAGCCGATGGCTGCGCCGTCCGGCCCGTTGGGGTCAATGATAGCGGGGATTTTATTGTTGGGGTTCAGGGACAGGAATTCGGGGCTTTTTACATCGGCATCCGACAGGGTCACCTTATGCGCCTCGTAGGGGATGCCCATTTCTTCCAGCGCGATAGAGACTTTAACCCCGTTTGGCGTTGGAAAAGAATAGAGCTGGAGGACCGAAGGATCCTGTGCAGGCCATTTTTTGGTAATCGGAAAATTTGAAAGGTCGGACATTTTTTGCTCCTGAAGATATGTTGATACTAGATAGGCAATTTTCCCCCGAAAAACAGTCTGACTGATGTGCATTGATGTGCTAATGCATATGCGGCGGCGAACCGACTGAGCAAACAGCGGACGTGCGTTGATCAAAAAAGGGACAAGTAATGATTCAAGAATTCAAAGATTTCATCGCCAAAGGCAATGTCATGGACATGGCTGTTGGTATCATCATCGGTGCTGCGTTCACGGCGATTGTGACCTCTCTGGTGGGGGATCTGATCAATCCGATTATTGGTCTGGTTTCCGGTGGCGTTGATTTCACCAATAACTACGCCGTTCTGGGCGGTGAAGTGCCTGCCGGTGCGTCATTGGAGGCGGCCCGCGAAGCTGGCGCGTCTGTCTTTGCCTATGGCTCGTTTATTATGGCCGTCATTAACTTTCTGATCATCGCCTTTGTGGTGTTCATGCTGGTCAAGATGGTGAACCGCGTCAAAGCGGAGGCGGAAAGCCCCGAAGAGGTGGCTCCAGAAGTCGATACCGGCCCGTCCGAATTGGATGTTCTGCTGGAAATTCGCGACTCTCTTGCCAAAGGCAAGTAAGCAGCCGTTGCGACACCAACGTATTGTATTTCAAAAGCCCGCCAGTATGGCGGGCTTTTTCGTTGCGAGGGCAGGATTGTTCGCGTTAGAAAGCCCTTGGTTGGCAGTCACCAAGGCGTCGCTGTTCCGCGAGGAAAGCTAAAACTGCTGTTCACGCTTCATTGACACATTTGTTCAATGCCGCGTCCGTAAGTCAGCGACCAGCGGGTCTATTGCGGCACAAGAGGACATGACATGTCAAAAGAAGCCATTCCGCTGTTGGTGGCGGATATCACCCCCTTTGCGCGCGCCCTCTCGCTTCAGTTGAAAGAAGCTGACGCGCTGCCCTCCCATCTGGGATTGCTCAACATGCTGGCGCGGGCTGCGGGGTTTCGCAATTATCAACATATGCGGGCCTCTGGCTCGGCCAAGGCGCGGCTGGAAGATCCCGCGCTACCGGCGGATTTCAAACGGGTCGAGAAGACGCTGCAACAGTTTGACGCTGCGGGGCGGCTGATCCGCTGGCCGTCGAAACGGTATGTGCAGGAGCTTTGCCTTTGGGCCCTGTGGTCAAAAGTGCCGCGCGGTGAGGTGATGCAGGAACGCGATGTAAACGGGCTGTTGAACAAGGCACATCTGTTTGAAGATGCAGCGATCCTGCGGCGCAGCCTGATCGGGCAGAAGCTGGTATCGCGCAATGCTGATGGGACGGACTATCGGCGCATCGAACAAACCCCGCCAACCGATGCTATCGCGGTGATCCGTGCGGTTTCGGCGCGGCGGCCTTAGAAAAACGGCAGGCCGGAACATGTCGTCCGGCCTGCCTGTTGATTTACGCTTTCAACGCGAGCTTTGGTGACAGCACGTCAATACCAAGCGCCTTGCCCACTGCGTGGTAGGTCAACTGGCCCGCATGGACGTTCAACCCGTTCAGCAGATGTTCATCATCCGCGCAGGCCTGACGCCAGCCCTTATTGGCGAGGTCCAGCATGAAAGGCATGGTGGCGTTGCCCAAGGCGATTGTAGAGGTCCGCGCAACCGCGCCCGGCATGTTGGCCACGCAATAGTGCATGATGCCATCGACCTCATACACCGGATCCTGATGTGTGGTTGCCTTGGAGGTCTCAAAACAGCCGCCTTGGTCAATCGCCACATCCACAAGGGCGGCACCGGGTTTCAACTCGCTTAGCTGCGCGCGGCTGATCAGTTTGGGGGCTGCCGCGCCGGGGATCAGGACAGCACCGATGATCATATCCGCATGACGGGCCAGTTCGATGGTGTTCTGCGCCGAGGCATATGAGGTTTTGAATGTGCCGCCATAGACGTCATCCAGATAACGCATGCGGGGAAGGGAGCGATCCAGAACGGTCACATCTGCGCCCATACCGGCCGCGATCCGTGCCGCATGGGTGCCAACAACACCGCCGCCGATGACCATGACGCGGGCCGGACCCACACCGGGCACGCCACCCATCAGAACACCGCGCCCGCCGTTTGCCTTTTGCAAGGTCCATGCGCCTACCTGCGGGGCCAGTCGGCCCGCAACTTCGGACATCGGTGCCAGAAGGGGCAGGCCGCCGGAACGGTCAGTTACGGTTTCATAGGCGATACAGGTGGCACCGGAGGCCAGCAAATCCTTGGTCTGCTCAGGATCGGGCGCGAGGTGCAGATAGGTAAACAGCAACTGCCCTTCGCGCAGCATCTTGCGCTCGCCAGCCTGTGGTTCCTTGACCTTTACGATCATATCGGCGGCGGCAAAGATTTCTTTGGCCGTGCCAATGATCTTGGCCCCGGCGGCTTCATAATCGCTGTCTTCAAATCCGGCACCAAGCCCGGCCCCCGCCTGCACGATTACCTCATGCCCTGCATTGACCGCTTCAAGCGCGGCGCTGGGCGTCAGGCCGACGCGGAATTCTTGTGGTTTGATCTCTGTTGGGCAACCTATTTTCATTTTTGCGTCCTTTTGTTCGCATTATGCCTGAAATTTAGGCAGGTTCCCCCGCAAAGCGGCACGAATAACCGTGGCGTTTCGGGTGTTTTTTGGCTTAACTTTGCGCAAAGTAACTATTCAACGCGAGATTTTTGCGCATATGAGCTTGGACGAGATTGATCGGCGTATTCTACGGGCCTTGCAGCGCAATGGCCGCATGTCGAATGCAGAACTGTCTGAGGATGTGCATCTGTCGCCCTCTGCCTGTCATCGCCGCGTGCAGCGGATGGAGAAGGAAGGGTACATCAGGGATTATGTTGCCCTGCTGGATGCCCGCAAGCTGAACGTGCCGACAACGGTGTTTGTAGAGATCACCCTGCGCGGGCAAGCCGATGATATTCTGGATTCCTTTGAAAAATCAGTGGCGCGGATACCGGATGTACTGGAATGTCATCTGATGGCAGGGTCGGCGGATTACCTGCTGAAGGTGGTGGCCGAAAACACCGAAGATTTCGCACGTATCCACCGGCAATATCTGGCCCGCCTGCCCGGCGTGCAGGGGATGCAATCAAGCTTTGCCCTGCGCACGGTGTTCAAGACAACTGCCCTGCCGGTGGGGTAACCGGGGAATGAATGGCCCGTTTGGGCCGTCGCCCCGTTGCGGGTTGACGCATCGATGTCGTCGATACGGGACATGGCCGGGCCGAGGGGCAGCTGCAGAAGATACTTGATTCGATAAGGCTTCGGATGCAGAGTTCTTCACTATTTCAGAAAGGAATTTGCGATGAGCGTCGTGGATGCAATTTCTATCACGCTCGGGGTCGCCGGAGCGGCGCTGGGTGTCGGGTCAATCGTCGGGGGGAACGCAAGTGATGCCACGCGGGATGCCGCACTGGCGGATATCAGGAACAGGCTTGCCGATATCGAAGGGCTGGTTACTGCGGGCATTGATGCGCAGATCGCGGAATCGATATCGGAATCCCAGACAGCCCTGAATGAGCTGGCACGTTTCAGCAATACCGATGATGCGGCACTGCGTCAGGATATCGGGCAATCCGCAATCCGGCTGGCCAACGAAGGGCTGAATGGTGTGGTCGGACAAGTTCGGGCGATCAAGGACGCGGGCCTGACATTCGAGGCGCTTGCACACCATTACGCCGCCGTCAGCTTTGCCATCGCCGCACGGCAGACGGTTGCCGAAGTGGTCGAGGATGGCCCGATGGGCTCTCCCGGTTTGCACGAACAGATCAAAATTGCTTTGGATACGCTGAATAATGACCGTTTCTTTGGTGATGACATCGTCAGCGCGATGGAGAACCTGCTTTATGATGCGACCAGTGTGCAATACGACCCACCCTCAAATCCAGCCGTCCCCGGCGGCAGACCGGAGCAGCAGGGAGAAGCCAGCTATATTGTCGGTGAACCTTTCAGCTCCCAGTCGCTGCTAGCCGGCACTGCAGTTCGTATTACGATCACCCGGGAAGTTACTAACGCCTTTCCTTTGGCGTTTGAAAGCGAAGCTGATTTCAGGGCACGCATCGACGCCGCAGTACAAGCGGCAGTGGATCAGGCGGTTGCGAACGTCAAAGAAGATTATGGCATTACCGGATTGGAAACTCTTGTCAGGGATGCCTCGAGCTTTCTGGGTCAGGTGCCTGAAAACATTGCAAATACCTATGAATATATCCTGACGGGTGACGACGATCAGCAGACCGGCACGTCCCGATCCGATTTCATAGATGGCAATCGCGGTGACGATATCCTGTCCGGTGAGGGCGGGCCGGATGCGATACTGGGCGGTGAAGGCAACGATATTATTTCTGGTGGTGCGATGGCTGACGTGCTGACCGGTGGTGCGGGCAATGACGTCATCTTTGCGGGTGCGAATATGTTTGAGCGCGGCACCGATGATACCGCGCGGTATCACGGCCTTTCGGATGATTATCAGGTGCGCGGCGGTATTGGTTATGCTGTTGTCGTCAGTCCCGATGGCGCGCGCGACAAACTTTTTGGTGTGGAATACATCCGCTTTGATGACCGTATTATCGAACTGGACGAGGGTTCAGCGCTGGATGGGGCAGGGGCACCGGAAGATTTTGTTACGGCCGAGCGTGTGGCCCTGCTGTATGAAGCGGCGCTGAACCGGGATGGCAATATCGATCTTCCGGGGCTGAATTTCTACATCGGTGTGACGGAGCGGGACAGCCTGACGGACGAATTTCTGGCACAGGATCTGATGACAAGCCCTGAATTCACCGCGAGCTTTGGCGATGCCAACACATTGTCAAACGCGGCCTTCCTTGAGCAGATCTACCTGAACGTGCTTGACCGGGCATCTGACGCGGCAGGGCGGCAGTTCTATCTGGATCTGCTAAATGCCGGAACGATCAGCAAGGCGCTGGCTTTGGCGGATATCGCGGTGAGCCCGGAAAACACACAAGAATCCACCAGTATCCTGATGGGGCTTTACGAAAACTCCTCAGGCGAGTGGAGCTTTTTATAGGTTCGCAGAAACAGCGCGCCCAGTAAAAAAACCCCCGCAGCATCACAGCTACGGGGGTTTCTTATTCTTCGCAAACGTTGGGAATGATTTACATCATACCTTCGCGCTGTGCTTTTTTGCGAGCCAACTTACGGGAACGACGAATCGCTTCCGCCTTCTCACGCGCTTTTTTCTCTGACGGCTTCTCGAAATGTTGCTTAAGCTTCATTTCACGAAATACGCCTTCGCGCTGGAGTTTTTTCTTCAGAGCCCGAAGGGCTTGATCGACGTTGTTGTCACGAACACTAACCTGCATGTGGTTTTCACCACCTTTCTAGGATAAAGTTGCAAGGATTTGCAGGAAACCGGCCTATATCAAGGTCACAAGCGTTTGTCGAGTCTTCCTGACCTGCTGAAAGGACCATCTATGTCTGACCCAAAACACCTATTGCTGGATGCCGCATTGCCGCATGTGCCTTTTGACGGCTGGACTGAGGCGACGTTTAAAGCCGCGGTCAGCGACAGTAGCATTGAGCCAACCGTGGCACGCGCCGTTTGTCCCCGCGGGGCGGTGGATCTGGCCGTTGCCTATCACCAGCAGGGCGATACGCAGATGCTGGCGGCGCTCAAATCCGCCGATCTGAACGAAATGCGGTTTCGCGACCGGATTACCCATGCGGTGCGTTTGCGTCTGGAGGCGGTGGAAGACAAGGAAGCGGTGCGGCGCGCCACAACCCTGTTTGCCTTGCCCCATCATGCGCCGGAGGGGGCCAAGCTGATCTGGGCCACGGTCGATCAGATTTGGAACGCGCTGGGCGATACCTCGGATGATTTCAACTGGTATTCCAAACGCATGACCCTCAGCGGGGTATATTCGGCCACGGTGTTGTTCTGGCTGGGCGATACCAGCGAGGGGCATGCCGCGACTTGGGCATTTCTGGACCGGCGCATTGATAACGTGATGCAGATCGAAAAGGTGAAGGCGCAGGTCAATAAGAACCCAGCACTCAGCAAGTTGATGGCGGGGCCGAATTGGCTGATGGGCCGGATCAAACCACCTGCGCGTTTTTCAAAGGGCGATTTCCCTGGATCATGGACTGCGCCGCGGGATTGACAAGGTGTGACTGCCGGGACGAAGAGCTCCCTTTACTTCATCAGGTGACCTGCTAGGCAGCGGATCACCTTGATAAAGCGAGATGTGATGAGCCCTACTGCGCCTCCGTTGATCGCCCTGCGCGATGTGTCTTATCTGCCGGACAGCAAGCCGATTCTGTCGGATATCACGCTGGAAACCGATGCGCGCCGCATTGGCATCGTCGGGCGCAACGGTTCTGGCAAGACCACGCTGGCCCGGGTTATTGCGGGGCTGGTTGGCGTGGATGACGGAACCGTGCGCATCGGCGGGGTGGATGTGGCACGGGATCGCAAGGCGGCACTGGGCGCTGTGGGCATCCTGTTTCAGAATCCCGATCATCAGATCATTTTCCCCACCGTCGAAGAGGAAATCGCCTTTGGGCTGGCCCAGCAGGGTCACGGCAAACAGGAAATCAAAACCGCTGTCGCCGCCATGTTGAACCGCTTTGACAAGGCCCATTGGGCAGAGGCGGCAATTCATCAATTGTCACAGGGCCAACGACAGCTTGTCTGCCTGATGTCGGTGCTTGCCATGGCACCGCGGGTGATTGTGCTGGATGAGCCTTTTGCCGGATTGGATATCCCTACTACGCGGCAACTGGCGCGGGTGCTGGACAGTCTTGACCTCTGCCTTGTGCTGATCACCCATGATCCTGCGATGCTGGACGGGTATGACCGTGTGCTGTGGATCGAGGCAGGGCGCATCCTGCAGGATGGCGCGGCGGTACCCGTGCTGAAAGCGTTTCAAGAGCAAATGCTGCAATTGGGGGATGGTGATGATCTCTCTGACCTCACCAGTTAGAACGGCGGCCCATAGCTGGCCTGCGGGTGCTAAGCTGGCCGCCTTATGTGTGGCAACCGTGGTGCTGTTCTCAGTGCAGAAAATCGGCTGGCATCTTGCGTTTATGACGGCGACCGCCCTGCTCTACGCCCTGCCCGGACGGGTGTTTTTCCGCAGTGGCATGGTGCGGCTATGGGGGCTGTGGCCCTTTGTGGCGCTGATCTTTGTCTGGCATGTGATTACCCATGATATCGCAACCGGGGCGGCAATCTGTTTTCGGATGGTGACGGCGGTTGGGCTGGCCAATCTTGTCACCATGACAACCCGGCTAAGTGATATGATGGACGTGGTGCGCGTCCTGCTGTCACCGCTGAACCGTTTTGGCCTTCAATCTCACCGGATCGAACTGGCGATGGCACTGGTCATCCGGTTCACCCCGGTGCTTGCACTAAAAGGTCAGGCCCTTGTGGCGGCATGGCGGGCGCGCAGCCCGAAACGCCCCGGTTGGCGGATCATCATCCCATTTGCCGTACTGGCAATAGATGACGCAGAACATGTCGCCGAAGCGCTGCGCGCGCGGGGCGGTGTTTCACGTTGATGCCATAAGCAAACTAACTTACCTCTCTTGCAAACCAACAAAGGATGCCCCTATGGAACGTTCAATTGCCCTTATCGCTGTCTTCGCTGCCCTGATTGCGGCACTTGGCCTGATGCCCACATTGATGCTGGCTTCTGGCATTCCGATTACTGCGCAAAGCCTTGGTGTCATGCTTTGCGGTACCGTGCTGGGAGCGAAACGTGGCGGGCTGGCGGCGCTGCTGTTTGTGGCGCTGGTTGCCCTTGGCCTCCCTTTGCTGGCCGGTGGCCGAGGTGGCCTGGGCGTATTTGCCAGCCCAACAGCCGGATTCATCATCGGCTTTCCGATTGCTGCCTTTGCCACGGGTTTTGTAATGGAACAAACCCGTAAGATGTCGATTGCAGTGGCGGCCGGTGTGGCCTCTGTTATCGGTGGCATTCTGGTGCTTTATATCTGCGGTGTGCTGGGCTTTATGATGGTGCTGAACAAAGGTCTGGGGGAAACACTGGCGATCCTTGGTGTTTATGTTCCGGGTGATATCATCAAGGCCGTATTGGCCGGGTTGATCACTGCGGGCCTTGCCCGTGCCCGTCCCGCCAGCGTGCTGTCGCGCGCCTGAGCGCCGGGGGACAAGACCGGTCTTGTGACCGAAAATAACAATCCGCGTGCGCTTTGGCGCGCGCGAACTTAGGATGCAGGTGAGCCACTCCAAGAGGATACCCCATGACCGATACAATGCGCGCAATCGAAATTTCCGAACCGGGTGGGCCAGAGGTTTTGCAGATGGCCGAGCGACCCGTTCCGCAGGCCAAACATGGGCAGGTTGTGATCAAAGTGGCCTATGCCGGTGTGAACCGGCCGGATGCATTGCAACGGGCCGGAAAATATGCGCCGCCCCCCACAGCAAGTGATCTGCCGGGGCTGGAAGCTTCTGGTGAAGTTGTCAGCATCGGGGCAGGGGTGAGCGATCTGAACGTCGGAGATAAGGTCTGTGCCCTCCTGCCGGGTGGAGGCTATGCGGAATTTGTGGCCACGCCCGCAGCGCATTGTCTGCCGGTGCCAAAAGGGATGGGTATGAAAGAGGCGGCCTGCCTGCCGGAAACGTTTTTCACCGTCTGGTCCAATGTGTTTATGCGTGGTGGGTTGAAAGCCGGTGAACGCTTCATGGTGCATGGTGGTTCCTCAGGTATCGGTACGACAGCGATCCAGCTGGCAAATGCCTTTGGCGCTCGTGTTTTTACCACCGCAGGTACGGATGCAAAATGCGCCGCCTGTATGAAGCTGGGTGCAGAAGCCGCGATCAACTATCGAGATACGGATTTTGTTGACGTATTGCGTGCCGAAGGCGGTGCGGATCTGATCCTCGACATGGTCGGCGGTGACTACATCCCGCGCAACATCAAGGCCTTGGCCGAAGATGGGCGGCTGGTGCAGATCGCGTTTCTGCAAGGCCCTTCTGTGGAGCTGAACTTTGCCATGCTGATGACGCGCCGGCTGACCATGACGGGATCAACCCTGCGCCCGCAAAGTGATCTTGCAAAGGCACACATTGCCCAAGAACTGCGCGAGGCTGTCTGGCCCTTGCTGGATGCGGGCCGGATCGCACCGGTGATGGACAGTGAATATGCGATGCAAGATGCAAGTGACGCGCATGCCCGTATGGAAAGCAGTGGCCATATTGGCAAGATCGTGCTGCGCATCGGCGGCTGATCCAAAGGACGCGGGACAAGCCCGCGACATCAATCTGGATTCGCCTAACGCCGGTGTGCGGTGGCCATGGAGAGTGCGGACAGTATATACAGCCAAAAAGAAACGAATTGTTAACCAAAATCGTCGTTTATGGAGATACGGAACAGGCAGCAGTGCCGATGACCGTGCCAAGAAGAGAACAGTCACGTTCTTGCGAAGAGGGGAGAAGCAATTCTCTCCTCTTTTTGGCTGTATATACTGTCCGCACCATCGGCATTGTGCCGTCTGACCACACTACCGCAGCGGCGCAAAAACCGCTTTTTTCAACGTGCAATCCCGCACAACATCTTGCCCGCAAGGCACAGGATCCAGAGATTTCGACAGGCAGATCCGTGCCTCTTGAATCCGATCTTTGCGACAGGTGATTGTCACCCCGTCGGCGGCCATTTCTGGGTTGGATTTCAGGAAGGCCTCTTCAACGACAGAAGCGGGTAGAAGAACCTTCCGGTCAAGTTTGCGAAAGATTGCCGGCCGGACAACGCGGGCATATGCCTCTCGGGACAGCGCATAATAGGCGGTGGCGGAAAGACCGGTGCAGGTGCCATGTTTCTTCCATTGGTGCCAGGCCAGACCGGAGGTGCCCATGATATCAGCCATCTTTGCCGTCATCCCGCGCGAGGGCGGGCGTTCGGCCGTTTGACAGAAGGACGGGTAGCCGCGGTGAAACTGTGGCCATAACCCGTGCAGGATCCAGCCATGCCCGCTGCCCGTCTTACATTGCTCTGAATTGCGCGCGTCGCCTTCCGCCAGACACCAGTTCGGCGACCAGCTGAGCGACAGGACGTAATAATCAAACGCACCGGGCTTGTCGTTTTCCGCTTGCGCGGCTGTGGCCAGGGCGATGAGCGCGGCTGTGACAGCCGCGAAGAGCTTGCGCATTGGGTCTTTCCTTATCTTTTCGGTCTCAGTATAAGCCAGCCAAGTTCCCCGACAATGGAAACCGTCTCAATCCACCGAGACAGCCTTTTCAGGCGACGGGAAAATTGCGTTTTGAGAGGAGAGACCAACATGGCAAAACCGATTATGGCCAAGGCGACCGCCGTTTGGCTGGTGGACAATACCACCATCAATTTCAAACAGATCGCCGATTTTGTCGGCATGCATGAGTTGGAAGTTCAGGGCATTGCTGACGGTGATGTTGCTGCTGGCGTCAAAGGGTTTGATCCTGTGGCCAACAACCAGCTGACGCAGGAAGAAATCGATGCGGCACAAAAGAATCCGCTGCACAAGCTGACGCTGAAATTCAACGCTGCCGCGCAGGGCGAAGAAAAACGTCGCGGTCCGCGCTATACACCTTTGTCCAAACGTCAGGACCGTCCGGCGTCGATTTTGTGGCTGGTGAAGTTCCATCCCGAATTGACCGATGGTCAGGTTGGCAAGCTGGTCGGCACCACCAAGCCGACCATTCAGGCGATCCGCGAGCGGACCCATTGGAACATTGCCAACATTCAGCCGATTGATCCGGTTGCGCTGGGCCTGTGTAAACAGTCCGAGCTGGATGCGGCTGTGCAAAAGGCGGCGGCGAAAAAAGCGGCTGCTGGTGAAGTGATGAGCGACGACGAGCGCCGCAAGCTGGTCAGCACAGAGCAGAGCCTCGGCATGGATGCAGAGCCCAAGATCCCCACCGCGATTGAGGGTCTTGAGACCTTTACACTCTCCGGTGATGAGGTGGTCGAGGATGAGGAAAAAGACGACAGCAACTACCTTGATGCGGATAGCTTCTTTTCCTTGCCTGACACTGGTTCTGCGAAAGATGAGGATGAAGACGAGGCAAAATCCTGAGCCTGTCGGGCTTGGTGATATCGTCGTCTTGAATGAACAGAAACCGGAAGGGCACGAGGGAAACCTTGTGCCCTTTTTGTCGCGGGTTTGGTGGAGAGAGAAAAAATACAGTCCTGTGCATTTTCTGACTTGTACGAATCTGAAACAGGCGTAAATGCCGCGCTACAGACGCCAACGCACGCGCCTCTGGCCGGTCAGCCCATACTGACTGACCCGCGTTTATGCAGCGACGGTAACGTCTCTTGAAATGACACTTGGGGTGCTCCCGCCCCTCCTGCTCTTTGGAGATGACCATGAACGCTTCCGTCCCCGGCGCATTGAGCGCTGCCCCTTTTGCTGTATCCTACGTTGCCGATCCGGCTGCGGCCTATATTGGCGCGAATGATTTCGACCGGCCAACGCTGGTGGTATCACGGGCGAAAGTTGCGGCGCAATATGATGCATTGAGTGCGGGTCTTGGCTATGCGCATATCCACTATGCTGTAAAAGCGAACCCGGCACCGGAAGTGATCCGTACCTTGGTGCGCAAAGGGTCAGGCTTTGACTGTGCGTCACGCGGAGAGATTGAATTGTGCCTGTCACAAGGGGCCAAGCCATCCGATATTTCCTTTGGCAATACCATCAAACGGGCGGCTGATGTGGCTTTCGCCCATTCTGCAGGCATCACTCTGTTTGCAGCCGACTCAGAAGCTGAATTGGAAAAGATTGCACGCCACGCACCGGGTGCGCGCGTCTATATCCGTCTGATTGTTGAAAACTCGCTGGCTGACTGGCCGCTCAGCCGTAAATTCGGCTGTGCAGAGGCGCTGCTGCCAAGCTTGCTGGACACCGCCCGCGCATTGGGGCTGGTTGCCTATGGCCTGTCGTTCCACGTGGGATCACAGACCCGCAAATCCGAGTTCTGGAACCCAGTGTTGGATCAGGTTGCGCCCCTGTGGCATGCGGCACGTGCGGCCGGTCATGATCTGCAATTGCTGAACATCGGTGGCGGTTTCCCGGCGTTTTACGGCCAGAACATCGAAGCCCCTCGTCGTTATGCCGCATCCGTTCTGCGCGCCATTGAGGCCCGTTTTGGCACCGTGCCCCATCTGATGGCAGAGCCGGGTCGCGGGCTGGTGGCGGAGGCCGGGCATATCGCGGCGGAAGTCATGCTGGTTTCGCGTAAATCCGCGGATGATCTGCACCGCTGGGTATATCTCGACATTGGCCGTTTCTCTGGCCTTGCCGAAACCGAAGGTGAAGCGATCCGCTATCAACTGATGACTCCGCATGACGGGCAGGAAACCGGTCCCTGTGTACTGGCAGGCCCCTCTTGTGATAGTGCTGATATTCTATATGAAAAACGCCCGGTGCAGCTGCCTTTGGCGCTGCGCGATGGCGATAAGGTGATGATCCGCTGCTGTGGTGCCTATACCAGTTCTTACAGCTCTGTCGGGTTTAATGGTTTTCCGCCGCTGGATGTGATCGTTCTATAACGGCTGCGTCGCGATCGGAAAGGCCGTCTGCTTTGGGAGGGGCGGGCGGCCATTTTGTTTGAGGGCGGCGTGTTGCAAAGGGCGAAGTCTTGCAAGGCTCCGGGATCCTTTTTCGCAACAAGGGGGTTACAGTTTCTTGCGGGCCAGCATGGCGGCGGTAATGGTGCCGTCATCCAGATAGTCCAGCTCGCCGCCAATCGGTACACCCTGTGCCAGAGAGGTCAGGGTAACCTGCCCTTCCAGTTGGTCCGCGATGTAATGGGCGGTGGTTTGCCCGTCGATGGTGGCATTCAGGGCCAGGATCACCTCGGTGACCTCTTCGGTGGCCACGCGGTCAATCAGGCGCGGGATGCGCAATTCCTGCGGGCCGATGGCGTCCAGCGCGGAGAGGGTGCCGCCCAGCACATGATAGCGCCCGTGAAACACGCCGGAGCGTTCCATCGCCCAGAGGTCGGAAACATCCTCTACCACGCAGATTTCACCGTTGGCACGTTTGTTGGCGGTGCAGATGTCACAGATGTCAGCGGTGCCGATATTGCCGCAGTTCAGGCATTCACGCGCGGTGGCGGCAACGGTTTGCATGGTGTCGGCCAAAGGGGTCAGCAACAGGGCGCGTTTGCGGATCAGATGCAACACCGCGCGGCGCGCCGAACGCGGGCCAAGCCCGGGGAGCTTGGCCATCATGTCGATCAGCGCGTCAATGTCCTGTGTCGAACTCAACGGAATGTGCCTTTTGTGAGGGCGGAATTGAGTTTAGCGGCAAGATGAAGCCGGGGCGCAGCGCCTAGAATGGCAACTTCATGTCTGCTGGCAGGCCCATGCCTTCGGTCAGCTTTGCCATCTCTTCCTGTGCCCGGTCGGTGGCCTTGGATTGGGCATCTTTGATGGCGGCAAGGATCAGGTCTTCGACAACTTCCTTGTCATCGCCGTTGAAAATGGACGGATCGATGTCGAGGCCTTTCAGCTCGCCTTTGGCGGTGCAGGTGGCTTTGACAAGACCGGCACCGCTTTCGCCGGTGACCATGATATTGGCCATATCATCTTGCATCTGGGCCATTTTGCCCTGCATTTCCTGCGCCTTTTTCATCATGCCGGCCATGTCACCCAGCGCGCCTAGTCCTTTGAGCATCGTTTTCTCCTGATCTGTGTTTGTCTCTATATGCGGTCCGCGCGGGGCGGGTTCAACCGTCCTCGAAGGGATCCCATTCGTCCTCGACCTCGGGCAGGGCGGCGCTGACCGCCTCTGCTGCGATTTGTTCGGGGGTGCGGATGTCACCGATGCGGGCCTTGGGAAAGGAGGTGATCACCGCCTGCCAGAGCGGATGGGCCTTTACCTCGGCGACCAGCGCGTTCTGTTTGGCGTCCTTGATCTCTGCAATGGTTTCACCGCCGCCATCGTTCACAATGGTTACGGCCCAGCGGTTGCCGGTCCAAAGTTGCAGTTTTGCGCCAAGGCGCTGGGCCAGGTCGCGGGGCGCGCGGTCTGTCGGGACAAATTCGATACGTCCCGGTTGATAGGCGGCAAGGCGCAGGGTGGTTTCCACCTCGACCAATAGTTTCACATCGCGGTTGGCGCGGATCAGTTCGACCACATGGTCAAAGCTGGGGAAACGGGCAAGTGCCGCGTCAAGCTCCTGTGCAAGGGCAGTGGTTTGCCCCGACGCGGTGGGGTTGGCGGCCATACGGGCCTGCGCCTGATTCACCGCCTGCGCGCCACTTGCCGGGCCAGAGGCACCGCTGCCGCCACCACCGTTGGGCGCAATGGCAGGGGGTGGTGTGGCATTGTTGAGCTTGCGCACCAGTTCTTCGGGACTGGGCAGGTCGGCCACATGGGTCAGACGGATGATTGCCATTTCGGCGGCCATCATCGCATTGGGGGCAGAGGCCACTTCGTCCAGCGCCTTGAGCAGCATTTGCCAGAGGCGGGTCAGCACGCGCATTGGCAGGGTTTCGGCCATTTCCATGCCGCGGCTGCGTTCCTCGGGCGAGATGGTGGGGTCTTCGGCTGCTTCGGGGGTGATTTTCACCACTGACACCCAATGGGTGATTTCCGCCAGATCGCGCAGCACCGCCATCGGATCAGCGCCATCCGCATATTGACCGGAAAGTTCCGTCAGCGCCCCGGCGGCATCCCCGCGCAGGATCATGTCGAACAGGTCAAGCACGCGGCCACGATCCGCAAGCCCCAGCATGGCGCGCACCTGATCGGCAGTGGTTTCCCCGGCACCATGGCTGATCGCCTGATCCAGCAGGGATGTGGCATCGCGCACCGAACCTTCGGCGGAACGGGTGATCAGGGCCAGCGCATCATCAGCGATTTCAGCGCCTTCGGCCGTGGCGATCTTGCGCATCAGGGCAATCATCACCTCGGGTTCGATGCGGCGCAGATCAAAGCGTTGGCAACGCGACAGGACCGTGACCGGCACCTTGCGGATTTCTGTGGTGGCAAAGATGAACTTGACGTGTTCGGGCGGCTCTTCCAGCGTTTTCAACAGGGCGTTGAAAGCACCGGTCGACAGCATATGCACTTCGTCGATGATATAGACTTTGTAGCGGGCAGAGGCGGCGCGGTAATGTACCGAATCGATGATTTCACGGATATTGGCGACGCCGGTGTTGGAAGCGGCGTCCATCTCCATCACGTCAACATGGCGGCCTTCCATGATCGCGGTGCAATGTTCACATACGCCACAAGGATCGGTGGTCGGTTTGCCATTCCCGTCCGGCCCGATACAGTTCATGCCTTTGGCGATGATCCGCGCAGTGGTGGTTTTGCCGGTACCCCGGATCCCGGTCATGATAAAGGCCTGCGCGATGCGATCCGCCTCAAAGGCGTTGCGCAGGGTGCGCACCATCGCATCCTGCCCGACCAGATCAACAAAGGTTTCGGGCCGGTATTTGCGGGCCAATACGCGGTAGGCGGGGGTGTCGGTCATGCATGCTCCGGCAAGAAAGGATTCGGCGTCACGACCCAAAGTAGGCGGTGCAGCGGGGCAGGTAAACCACGCCATCCGATTGCTTGGAATTCGGGACGGACTGGGGCATCATATGTTTGGTATGCCGGTCCGCTGATCGGGTGTTTTGTACTTTAGGGGGCGTGTATGCGGTTACGGGGCATCAGAAGAAGCAGCAATGTCGAGGTGCGCAAAGGCGGGCGTGGACGACGCGTTGGCGGCAGGGCCGGTGGGCTTGGCGTGATGGGGGTGCTGGCCGTTCTTGCCATCGGATATTTCACCGGCATCGATGTCAGTCCCTTGTTGCAAGGCGGCCCACAAACACAGCAGAGCGCACCGGTCAGCCAGGCTGACGGCCCGGCGACGGAATTCTCGGCGCAGGTGCTGGCCACAACAGAGGATGTCTGGACCAAGATCTTTCGCGACCAGTTGGGACGCGACTATGTGCCGCCAAAACTGGTGGTGTTTTCCGGTGTGACGCAAAGCCCCTGTGGCGGAGCATCAGGAGCAACAGGGCCGTTTTACTGCCCGGCGGACAGCAAGGCCTATCTCGACACCAGCTTTTTCACCATGTTGAGCCAGCAGATGGGGGCAGGCGGTGATTTTGCGACGGCCTATGTGATTGCCCATGAGGTGGCCCATCATGTGCAAAATCAATTGGGCATCTTGCCCAAGGTCAACGCAGCGCGGCAACGGTCAAGCGAGGCGGAAGCGAACCTGTTGACCGTGAAACTGGAGCTGATGGCGGATTGTCTGTCGGGCATTTGGGCAGTGAACGTGCGGGGGCTGATGGAGAAGGGTGATCTGCAAGAGGCGCTGAATGCGGCGCGCAAAATCGGCGATGATCATTTGCAGCGGCAGGCCGGACGGGTGCCGCAGCCGCATACCTTTACACATGGCACCTCAGAGCAGCGGGCGCGGTGGTTTGCACGCGGGTTCGAAACCGGTGATGTCGGGCAATGTGACACCTTTGCGGCGCGTCGGCTGTGACGGAGTACGCCCGCCGGTTTGCAGCAGCCATGGCCGAGCTGGAAGCGACGAAGATCTGGCGGAGCAATTACAATCCGCCGATGATGAAACTGCAGCGGCGGTTGGGGTGGAAGATGCGCCCGCCGCATTATGCGCGGTTCTGGCGGATTGCAGTCGGTTATGCGCTGTGGTTCGGACCGGTCTGGGGGATGTTGATGTGGTTTGCCAGCTGGCGCGGGCAGGGGTTCTCGCTGTTGAGTGCTGTCGGGGCATCCGCTGTCGCCGGAATCCTGTTTGGCGTGCTGATGGCGACCTATTACGCGCGGGCGCGGCGGCGGCACAAGCTGAGCAAATGGGAAGATTTGTGAGGGGCGGCGTTGGTGTGGCAAGGCGCATCAGCGCTTTGGGCCGGTTGTGCCTGTCAGCTTGATCATGAATGCCACTCGGAAATTTTGAATGTTCCCATCGTTCTCAAGGAACGACTGACGCATCTGGGCCTTTCTGCTGTGCAAAAAGGTTTGGGTGAGAGATTGATAACGACCCAAGCGGGACTCGTTGTGGCTGCTGCCTTCCGGCTCTGACCAGGTTGGCGAGGCGCCTGCCCGCACCAACCTCTCAAGCTCCATATATGCCCGTGAAGGACGGTGTGCAAGTATCAGCTTGTGCGGCACCATTTGAGATCCGGCGACCAGCGGGACGGCATGATCACTGGCCGGATTGTGTCCGTGGATCAGATGCCACACAAAGGGGGCAGGTAAAGCGTTTCAAAGGATAGGTTTATGCGCCACGCAGAACAGGTGACCTTCGGAGGGTCCGCATTGGATCGAGCCGGTGAAATCCGCAACAATCCCGCGGTAGTGAAATATGCCCGCGCGGCTGCGGACAGCCGTGCGATTGTGTTCTGGCGCGGAAAACCGCTGATCTCGCCCGAGCGGCCCGCATCGCTGGTGCGCTTGCCGATGGACCATCCGGTTCTGGCCGATGCCAGAGAGGAACCGATTTTGCTGGGGCGTGAAGAGGGGGCGGCGCGCTTCGCATTTGACCTGTCATCCTGGCAACCCGACGGACTGGACGAGGCCAGCCTTGGGGCCTTTCTGGATCCGTCAGAGCAACGCCACCCGGCGCTGCACGATAATATGGTCTTTGCCGAGCTGCGCCGGGTGATGACATGGCTTAATCCGCGTGATGCGGAGCTGGCCGCCACCGGCAAGGCGATCCTCAGCTGGCATGAAAGTCACGGGTTTTGCGCCAAATGCGGGGCAAAGTCGGCTATCGGGCAGACCGGATGGCAACGGCAATGCCCTGCCTGCAAGACATGCCATTTCCCCCGCACCGACCCTGTGGTGATCATGTTGATCACCCATGGCAATTCGGTGCTGATGGGCCGCTCTCCCGGTTGGCCACGCGGGATGTTTTCGCTGCTTGCAGGATTTGTAGAGCCCGGTGAAACACTGGAGGCCGCCGTGCGCCGCGAGGTTTTCGAGGAGGCGGGGGTGCAAGTGGGGGCCGTTAACTATCTTTCCAGTCAGCCCTGGCCTTTCCCCGCTTCTTTGATGTTTGGATGTCGCGGAGAGGCGTTGAGCCAGGAGATTACTATTGATCCGGTCGAGATCGAGGATGCGCTGTGGGTCCCGCGCGAGGAAATGATGGAGGTTTTTGCGGGCACCCACCCGGTGATCTTGCCCGCACGTAAAGGGGCCATTGCCCACTTTCTTCTGGAAAACTGGCTTGCGGATCGTTTGGATTGACGCGAGAATTGATTAACCGGGCGTTAACTCCGGTCAAGTCGACAGAGATAAGTCGATGGTAAAGGTAGGACACAGACATGAAGTTTTCGACAAATGAGGACATCGAAGCGCCCGCGGACGCGGTGTTCGAGATGTTGTGCGACTTTGAAGGGTTTGAACGTTCTGCCATGCGGCGCGGTGCCGAGGTGCAGCGGATTGACCAGCTACATAAACCCGGGGTCGGGATGATGTGGCAGGCTGCGTTTACCCTGCGTGGCAAGCAACGTCAGATGGAGGTCGAGATGGTGACCTTTGACCGTCCCAATGAGATTGTCCTCGAAAGCACCTCGCCGGGGTTGCTGGCGACTACCGGTTTTGAATTGATCGCCCTGTCGCGCAGCAGCACGCGGGTGAAGGTCGAGTTGGAAATCAAACCGCTGAACCTCTCGGCGCGGTTGTTGGTGCAATCGCTGAAACTGGCGAAAAGCTCGCTGACGAAGAAGTTCAAGCAGCGGGTGTCGGAATACGCCAAGGGCATGGAAGACAAATACGCGCGACAAGCCTAAGGCCCTGACCTTGGCGCAGCTATGCGCCTGCCTGTCGCGCAGCAAAACCTTACTTTGACGTAAACACTTTGCCCTTTTTGGCCGATGGCACCTTGCCTTTGCTTTGCTGCAAGACATGGGACAATTCATGCGCCAATAGGCTGCTGTCCTTGGCATCGCCGGATTTCGCAAGAAAAATATCGGACCCGCTGACAAAAGCTTTGGCACCAAGTGATTTACAGGCTTCGGTCGCTTCGGCCCCGACGTGTACCTTCATCGTGGAAAGTTTGGCACCGGGAAATTTCTCCCCCATTGCCTTGATCACTTCCGAGGGTAGTTTTTTGGATTTGGTACCCGTCGGAATTTTATCCAACGTCTTGGTTTTGGCGCGTTTGCCATCGGTTTTTTGAAGTACCTGGGCGATTTTATCTTGAGCCATTTGTGTCAGTCCTTAGGAATATTAAATTATTTCAATACATGGATCTTAACACAAAACGGTGTTCCTTGCCTCATGAATACGTGACAGCGGCAAATTGAGGTCGCGTATCAGGGCGCAAAACAAGGGATGGTTGTGGCGTGGGAGGTGTTTCACCTTCGCCTTAGCTAAAACTGGCGGGGAGTTGCCTAGCGAGTCGCAATCGAACCAATGACAGCCGCGCTAATCTCAGCCACGAGCGCGTTTCGTGTTTTCCAGTCACTGGGTGTGTCCGACACATATATCGCGATCAGATATGCCTTGGTGGAGGGTGTGGTTACCATGGCGACAAGACTGCGGGTGTGATCTCGTCCGCCGCCGGATTTATCAACGGCCTGCCAGCCAATGGGCAGGCTTTTGCGCAGCAGTTCCTGTGTCACACTGCCCTGACGCATCCACGCCGCCAATTGCGCCCGTGATGCAGGTTGCAGAGCGTTACCTGTCAACAGCTTCTGCCATGTCGAGGTGATCGCCGCAGGCGTTGTGGTGTCGCGCGGATCGCCTGCCACAAACAGGTTCAGGCTCGGCTCCCTCCGGTCCAGACGTGTGATCATATCGCCGATACTGCGCAGGTAGGCGGTGACCTGTTGCGGGCCGCCCAGTACATCAATTAACAAATTGGCAGCTGTGTTGTCACTTTTGTCCAGTGTGGCGAAACACAAGGCACCGATCGAAAGCGCCCCGCCAATGTGCCGCCGCGTGACCGGGGCGTAGTGCAGAATATCCTGCCGGGTGATGTTGATTGTCGTATTCAGATCAAGTGCATTGCGGTCGACCTGATCAAGGATGGCCCCGCAAAGAGCTGATTTGAACGTGCTGTTCATCAAGAAACGTTCGTTTTCCCGATACCCCCAATGCCAAGCGGAACTGGCATCGCGGATCATCACACCGATGCGGGCAGTATGGCGGGTTTCCAAGTTGCGCAGCTTGTCCGCGAGGAGGGTTTGCGCTGGATTGTCGGCAGTGGCGGCGAAGGGCAGAACCGCACAAAAGATCACCAGACAGTATTGGCGCAGAAAGCGGCTTGCCTTAGTCACCCGCGGCCGGGATGCGCCGGGTAGACGCCCAGAATTTCCAGCATGTTGGTGTAATACCCCAATTCATCCAGCGCCAGCTTGACGTTCACATCGTCAGGATGCCCTTCGATATCCGCATAAAACTGGGTGGCGGTAAAGGAGCCGTCCACCATATAGCTTTCCAGTTTGGTCATGTTGATGCCATTGGTGGCAAAGCCGCCCATCGCCTTGTAAAGCGCCGCCGGAATGTTGCGGACCTCGAAAACAAACGTCGTCAGCATCTTGTCGCCGCGCCGCGCAAGGTTGATGTCGGGGGCCATCAGCAAAAACCGTGTGGTGTTGTGGTCCAGATCCTCGATATCGCGTGCCAATACGTCGAGACCATGAATGTCAGCGGCCACTTCACCGGCCAGCACCCCTTCGACAGACCCTTCCGCCAAAGCAAGATCAGCGGCAGCACCGGCGCTGTCAGCGGCGGCCTCAAAGGTGATGCCCTGCGCATCCAGATAGCTGCGGGCCTGCGGCAAAAGGACCATATGGGCCCGTACATGTTTGACCTGATCCAGCGTCACGCCGGGGCGCGCCATCAATGCGATACGTACCCGGACAAATGCTTCGTCGATGATGTGCAGCCCGCTCTTAGGCAACAGGCGGTGAATGTCGGCAACCCGTCCGTAAGTGGTGTTCTCAACCGGCAGCATAGCCAGTTCCGCCCGGCCTTCGCGCACTGCACGGATCACCCCCTCGAAGGTATTGCAGGGTACGGGAATCATCTCGGGGCGGGCTTGCAGACAGGCCTCGTGGCTATAGGCCCCCAAGGCACCTTGAAACGCGATACGTGGCGTGTGTTGGTCCGACATCTGTGCAATCCTTGGTATTAAAGCACCCCTTGGGCGATTGGTCGCGGTAACTACACCTTGCTTGCGATAAGGGAAAGCAATAGATACGCGGCTGAAACGCATCAAATGACAGATACGGACCCAAACCTATGTTCGACACAATGACCCTTACGAAAATTGCCGCTGGCCTGTGTGGCGCTTGGTTAATCCTGTTGCTTGGCAAATGGGCCGGCGAAGAGCTGTACCATGCGGATGCCCATGGTGAACCGTCCTATGTGATCGAAGTGGCGAGCGCCGGAACAGACGAACCAGCCGAGGAAATCGACCTGGTTGCGTTGATGGCAAGTGCCGATGCGGACAAGGGATCAAAGGTGTTTCGCAAATGTACCGCCTGTCACAAGGTTGACGGCACAGACGGTGTTGGCCCGCATCTGAACGGCGTTGTGGATCGTGATATCGCTGCCGTTGGCGGGTTTGGATACTCTGGTGCGCTGGGCGGCCTTGAAGGTAACTGGACAATTGAGGCGCTGATGGGTTTCCTTGAAAGCCCCAAAAACTACGCGCCGGGCACAACCATGGGTTTCGCCGGTTTGAAAAAGCCCGCCGACCGCGCGGATGTCATCGCCTATCTGAGCAGCCTTCAGTAGGTTCTGCCCCAGACAAGACAGAAAGCCGCCCTTGCCGGGGCGGTTTTTTTGTGTGCGCTACGGTAGATAACATATTCGCAACTTGTCTCTTGGTATGCGGCAACGTTAGCTTAGATCTCGACACTTGTTGATTTGCGATACAAAGGATGTGCCTGATGACCAACTTCCAGAATCGTTCCACCGCTGGGCCAACGACAGAGAATCGATGGATGCGATGGTGTGCATTTTGGATGATGGCTTTGGTATTGCTCTGGGCCGCTCCCGTGCGCGCTCAGGATGAGATCATCAAGAGCCATGGGTATAATTTCTATGGTGAATTGTCTTACCCGGCGGATTTTTCGCATTTGGGGTATGTTAACCCTGACGCCCCCAAAGGGGGCGAGATCTCAATCGCTTTTGTTGGCACGCTTGATTCGATGAACCCCTATTCGGGGAAAGGGCGCGCCCATCTGTTTTCGGTTTTCGGCTATGAAAGCCTTCTGGCAGAAGCTCCGTCAGGGGAATCTGTGCCGGCGGATGTCTATGGCGAATACTATTGCCTGCTTTGTGAAACTGTTGAGTATCCGGCGGATAAATCATGGGTCATTTTCCATATGCGGCCTGAGGCAAGGTTTTCCGACGGCACACCGGTCACCGCACATGACATCGCCTTTTCTCACAACCTGTTACTTGACGAGGGGCTGAAGTCCTATGCGGATGCGGTACGCAAACGTATCCCCAAGGTGGAAGTGATTGATGATCTGACCATCAAATTCTATTTCGCCGACGGCATTTCCCGCCGCAGCTTGATCGAAAGCGTGGGCGGCGTACCGGCCTGGCCCAGAGCGTGGTTTGAAAAAACCGGTCTGGGCCTCAAGGATACCTGGATCGAGAACCCTCCCGGCTCTGGTGCTTACAAAGTCGGGAGTGTCGATATGACCCGTCGTATCGTTTTGGAACGAAACCCAGAGTATTGGGGCCGCGATTTGCCGATCAACAAGGGCCGGCATAACTTTGACCGGATCAGGCTGGAAATTTTCAGTGACGATACGGCAGCATTCGAAGCTTTCAAAGCTGGCGAATATACCTTTCGGCGCGAAGGCGATTCAAAGAAATGGGCGACAGGATATGATTTCCCCAAGGTGCAGAACGGGTATATTGTCCGCGAGGAACTGCCAGATGGTGCACCTGCAACCTCATCAGGGATCATTTTCAACCTGAATTCCGAGAACCTGAAAGATCGCCGGGTGCGCGAAGCGGTGGCGCTGGCCTTTAACTTCGAATGGACGAATGAGTCCCTGCAATATGGGTTGTTCAAACAACGCGCCTCATTCAGTCAGGATACGCCTGTGATGGCACGGGGCGCGCCCGAGGGGGCAGAGCTTGCCCTGCTGAAAAGCCTTGGCGATGTGATTGCGCCGGAAATGCTGACAACTGAGGCGCGCGTGCCGCATACCTCAAATGCCAAATCCTTGCGTGATCGTCGCAATGTGCGCGCGGCTGGCAAGCTGCTGGAAGAGGCAGGCTGGACAGTAGTGAACGGCAAGCGGGTCAATGCCGAAGGGCAACCCCTGCGCCTGAACTTTCTGTTTGATTCCGCCAGTTCGCCCACCGGTACCGCGGTGATCGAGAATTTTGTGGCAAACCTTCAGACCTTTGGTGTCGATGTCGTGTTGGAAAAGGTTGATAGCTCGCAATACACCGCCCGTGAACGGGACCGCGACTATGACCTGTTGTTCGAAAGCTATCCGGCCATGTTGGGCACCGGTGCAGGTCTGCGCCAGTACTTTGGGTCCGAAGCCGCGGCCTTTTCCCTGTTCAATCCGGCAGGGGTGGCCAGCCCGATGGTAGATGCCATCATTGAGGCTTCACTGAACGCTGAAACCCGCGAAGAAGAAAATGCGGCCATGATGGCACTGGATCGGGCATTGCGCCACGAATTCATCATGATCCCGGTTTGGTACAAACAAAACCATTGGACCGCCTATTACGATCAGTACGAACACCCGGAAGGGCAGCCGCCCTATGCGCTGGGTTATCTTGACTGGTGGTGGTTCAATTCCGAAAAAGCAGCGGCGCTTAAGGCCGCTGGCGCGCTGAGGTAACGACTCCCCCATGGGCGCCTATATCCTTCGACGATTGTTATTGATCATTCCAACCCTGCTGGGGATCATGCTGATTAACTTTGCGCTGGTGCAGTTTGTACCAGGTGGTCCGGTGGAGCAGGCGATTGCCCGTGCGCAGGGCGGTGGCGATGTTTTTGGCGGGTTTTCCGGCAGTAACAATGACGGCGGTGCTGACCCGCTGAACAATGCTTCTGACAGTACCTACATCGGCGCACGCGGCCTGCCGCCGGAATTTATCGAAGAGCTTGAGAAAGAATTCGGGTTCGACAAGCCGCCGGTTGAGCGTTTTGTGAACATGCTGTGGAACTACGTCCGTTTTGATTTCGGGGAGAGTTACTTCCGCTCTATTTCGGTGATTGATCTGATCAAGGAAAAACTGCCGGTGTCGATCACACTGGGGCTATGGTCGACCTTGATTGCCTATCTGGTGTCGATCCCGCTGGGCATCCGCAAGGCGGTACGCGATGGCTCGCGATTTGACACATGGACCTCGGGTGCGATCATTGCCGCCTATGCGATCCCCGGTTTCCTGTTTGCGATCCTGTTGCTGGTGATGTTCGCAGGCGGGTCATATTGGCAGATTTTCCCGCTGCGCGGCCTGACATCGGATAACTTCGACCAGCTCAGCCTGTTGGGTAAAATCGGTGACTACTTCTGGCACATCACCCTGCCGGTGCTGGCCTCTACCATCAGCGCATTTGCTACGCTGACCTTACTGACGAAGAACAGTTTTCTGGACGAGATCAAGAAACACTATGTCATGACCGCCCGCGCAAAGGGACTGTCAGAACGTGCGGTGCTTTACGGCCATGTATTCCGCAACGCCATGTTGATCGTGATTGCCGGATTCCCGGCGGTGTTCATCGGCGTGTTCTTTGGCGGATCGTTGATCATTGAAACGATTTTCAGCCTTGATGGATTGGGCCGGCTGGGGTTTGAGGCGGCGGTGGCGCGCGACTACCCAATCGTATTCGGTACCCTGTTCATTTTTGGCCTGATCGGGCTGGTTGTTGGTATCCTGTCTGACCTGATGTATGTGCTGGTTGACCCACGGATTGATTTCGAGCGGAGGGAAGGTTGATGGTCCTGTCACCGCTTAATCAACGCCGTTGGCGCAATTTCACACGCAACCGCCGCGCCTATTGGAGCCTGTGGATTTTCGCCATCCTGTTCGGCATTTCCCTGTTTGCGGAATTTGTGGCCAACGACAAGCCGATCCTCGTGAACTATCGCGGCGGATATTATACCCCGATTTTCAACTTCTACCCCGAAACCGCGTTTGGCGGCGATTTCCAGACCGAAGCGGTGTACCGCGATCCAGAGGTGAAATGCCTGATCGCGACCGGTGGTCTGGATCTGTGTTTCGATGATCCAGATGCCTATATCGAGGATGCGCAGGACGGTGTGATCGAGGGTGAGGAGATCAGCAAAGGCTGGGCGATCTGGCCGATCATCCCCTATTCCTTCAACACCGCCGTTGACCGCCCCGGTGCTGCCCCTCTGCCGCCAAATGGGCAGAACTGGCTGGGTACCGATGGCACCAAACGCGATGTTATGGCGCGGGTCATCCACGGCTTCCGACTGTCAATCATGTTTACCCTGATTGTCACCGGCCTTGCCTCGCTGATTGGGGTGATCGCGGGGGCGGTGCAGGGGTTCTTTGGCGGCTGGGTTGATCTGATCTTTCAGCGGGTGATCGAAATCTGGTCTTCCACCCCGTCGCTTTATGTCATCATCATCATGTTTGCGATTTTAGGGCGCAGTTTCTGGCTGCTTGTGTTCCTGTTGGTGCTGTTCAGCTGGACATCCCTTGTGGGTGTGGTGCGGGCTGAATTCCTGCGCGCGCGCAACCTTGAATATGTCCGTGCCGCCCGGGCACTGGGTGTCAGCAACGTCACAATCATGTTCCGCCATATGCTGCCCAATGCCATGGTGGCGATGCTGACGATGTTGCCGTTCATCATCACCGGTACAATCAGCACATTGGCGATCCTAGATTTCCTCGGCTTTGGTTTGCCATCCTCCGCACCCTCCCTAGGAGAGCTGACCTTGCAGGCGAAACAGAATCTGCAAGCGCCGTGGCTTGCCTTCACCGCCTTCTTTACCTTTGCGATCATGCTGTCGCTCTTGGTGTTCATCTTTGAGGGCATCCGCGATGCCTTTGATCCGCGAAAGACGTTTTCCTGATGCCGCTGCTAGAAGTCAAAGACCTGCGTGTGGGGTTCCGTCAGGATGGCAAGCTGTCCGAGGCGGTCAAAGGTGTCAGCTTTCACGTAGAGCGGGGCGAAACCGTGGCGCTGGTGGGGGAATCCGGGTCCGGCAAATCCGTATCGGCACTTTCAACCGTGTCCTTGCTGGGCGACAGTGCCGAAGTGTCAGGCTCCGTCACCTATGACGGGCAACAGATGATCGGGGCGGATGATGCGCTGCTGCGCAAAGTGCGGGGCAATGACATCAGTTTCATTTTTCAGGAACCGATGACCTCCTTGAATCCGCTGCACACCATCGAAAAGCAGCTGGGCGAAAGCCTTGCCCTGCATCAGGGGCTTGTCGGTGCCACGGCCCGCAGCCGCATTCTGGAGCTGCTGGAACAGGTCGGGATCAACGATGCCGAAAGTCGGCTGGGTGCCTATCCGCATCAGCTGTCCGGCGGGCAACGTCAGCGTGTGATGATTGCCATGGCGCTGGCGAATAAGCCGGATGTGCTGATCGCGGACGAGCCGACAACGGCGCTGGACGTCACCATTCAAGCGCAAATTCTGGATCTGTTGAAAGACCTCAAGGACCGGATGGGCATGGGGTTGTTGTTCATCACTCATGATCTGGGCATCGTGCGCCGCATTGCGGATCGTGTCTGTGTGATGCAGCATGGCGAAATTGTCGAACAAGGGGTGACGCGCGAGATTTTCGACAATCCGCAACACCCCTACACGATCAAACTGCTGGGGGCGGAGCCGACGGGCGAACCCGACCCGGTGGCCGAAGATGCAGCGGAAATTGTCAGCACCGAACACCTGAAGGTCTGGTTTCCGATTACCCAGGGGCTGCTGCGCCGGACCGTAGGGCACGTGAAGGCGGTGAACGATGCAAGCCTGTCTGTGCGGGCTGGTGAAACCCTTGGGATCGTGGGTGAAAGCGGCTCTGGTAAGACCACGATGGCGCTGGCGATCATGCGGCTGATTGCCTCCGAGGGGGGCATCACCTTTATGGGGCAGGACGTACGGCAATGGTCCACCCGCGAGCTGCGCAAACTGCGCTCTGACATGCAGATCGTTTTTCAGGATCCTTTCGGTTCGCTGTCTCCGCGCATGACCTGTTTCCAGATCATTGCCGAAGGGCTGAGCATTCATGGCGTTGATCAAAGCCGCGACCAGCGCACGCTGGTGCATGAAGTGATGGGTGAGGTTGGGTTAGATCCTGCCACGATGGACCGCTATCCGCATGAATTTTCCGGTGGCCAACGCCAGCGGATCGCGATTGCTCGCGCCATGGTCCTGCGTCCGAAATTGCTGGTGCTGGATGAACCGACCTCGGCACTGGATATGACGGTGCAGGTGCAAATTGTCGAATTGCTGCGCGACCTTCAGATGAATTATGGGCTGGCCTATCTGTTCATCAGTCACGACCTCAAAGTGGTGCGGGCGATGTCGCACAAGGTGATGGTGATGAAACGTGGCGATGTGGTGGAATACGGGCCGGCGGCGGAGCTTTATGAGCGGCCACAGTCGGAATATACCCGTAGCCTGTTGCAAGCGACGACCTGAGAGGCGGGCGGTTGATCCAGATCAATTCGCCATCCCCGTTCCTTGCGCAATACTGACCGGATGAACACCAGACCCCATGGCGCGCCCCAGTTGCGGCCCCCGACCTTCACCGATCTACGTCAGAGTATTGCCGCCGGCACGCAGGACTTTCTGGCCGCGCCGGTGCCCGATCTGTTTTTCGCCAGCTTCTTTGTCATCGCAGGTCTTGTGATGGCGGCAATTACCTATGCCACGGGCACGACCTTCTGGCTGATCCTTGCGGTGATGGGGTTTCCCTTGCTCGGTGCCTTGGCTGCCCTGGGGTTTTACGAGGTCAGCCGCCGCCGCGCGGCGGGAGAAGCGCTGGCCCTGTCTCAGGTTGCATCGGTGGTCTGGTTTCATCGGGGTGAGCAACTGCCCTGGTTGGCGGCGATCATCATCGTGGCGTTTCTGTTCTGGTTCTTTCTGGGGCATATGATCTTTGCGCTGTTTCTGGGTCTGTCGCCGATGACCAATGTTTCCACGTCTCTGGACATTTTCCTGACCACCGAAGGGCTGATGATGCTGGGGTTTGGCACGGCGGTTGGGGCTGTTTTTGCGCTGTTTGTCTTTTCGATCTCTGTCATGGGCATGCCGATGCTGCTGGACCGTGACGTTGATTTTATCACCGCGCTGCTGCGCTCTATCGCTGCGGTGCGTGCGGCACCTTTTGTCTACATGTGTTGGGGGGCTGTGGTGGCGGTGCTGACCCTCTTGGCGATGGTGCCGATGTTTCTGGGATTGTTTGTGGTCATGCCCGTCCTTGGGCATGCCACATGGCATCTTTACCGCAGCCTGTCTGATGGGGCTTAGGCGCTGATCAAACCGGCCAGCATCGCGCCAAGGGCGACGATATGGATCAACATGATCGCCCTGTCGTTCCACAAAAGGCCCACGGTAAACCAACCGACCAGCCCGACCAGAAACAGATAGATGTTCAACGGTGTCATGCCAAAAGCTGTGGCGGTATAGCCCATGATCTGGATGATCGAGGCCAGCCATTTCAAAAGGAAAACGAGTTTCTCGCGGTTGAGCGAGCGACGCTGGCAGAGGCGGGACGAGAGAGTTAGGTTTTCAAAGGACGGTTGCATAGGACATCTCCAAGGGGCCGAGGAACGCGGCCTGCACCTGCGCCGCAGTTAGATTAACATCACCAAAGCTTTGCGCCCTGGCACCACAGGCCGCTGCGACCAAAGTGACATCAAAGCCGAAGTCGCGCGCCGCGCGTGTGGTTGCATCGATACACATCTGGGTCATCGCCCCGACAATGGTCAGCTGCGCAATGCCCGCCTCTGTCAGCCGGGCGTGCAGGTCGGTTTCATGAAAGCTGTTGGGCCGGTGTTTAAGGACAATGGCCTCGCCGGGGAGCGGTGCCACGCTGGGATGAATTTCCGCCCCTGCGGTGCCGGGGCGGAAAAACGGAGCCTTGGCGCTGGTCGCTTCGTGGCGGATATGGATCACCAGATCGCCCGCCGCCCGCGCGGCCTCCAGAACAGCGCGGGCGGCTTCTGCCACTTGCGCCATTTCATCCACCGGCCAAAGCCCGCCTGTGAAATAGTCGTTCTGGATGTCGACCAGAATAAGAGCTTTTGGCGAGGGCACGCTGCGGCTCACAGTTTTGCAAGGTCAAGGCAGATTACCTTGCGAGGAGAAAACCAACGGCGGCGTTTTGCAGGTTTGGCCGGGGGGACCTCGTGCAGCTGGACACAGCCCATGCGGGTTGCGGTCATCATGGAATGCGCGTAAATATTTAACATGTTCTTTCCCTTCTGTGTTGACTTGATGTCTATAGTTATGGGGAAATAAGAATAATTAGCGAGTCATCTAAAATCAGGTAATGTAAGCTGAGGTTTAACATGGAATGGCGTAACCTTCCCCCGCTATCGGCGCTGCGCGCGTTTTCCGCTTTTGCCGAGACTCGCAATGTGGTCGCCGCTGGCGAAGCCTTGGGCGTCAGCCATGCAGCGATCAGCCAACAATTGCGCGCTTTGGAGGGTCATCTTGACGTTGCCTTGCTGGATCGTTCCGGGCGCAGCCTTGCACTGACCATTGCAGGGGAGCGGCTGGCAGGTGCACTGCGCATCGGTTTCGCCGGTATGATCGAGGTGGTCGAGGAAATCACCGGGCAGCAGGAAACCCGTCCCCTGCATATTTCGACCACCCCCACCTTTGCCGCCTCATGGTTGATGCCGCGCCTGCCGACCTTTCGCGAGGCCTATCCTGAAATTGATTTAATGATCGACCCGTCACCGCTTGTCGTGGCGCTGGAAGGCAGCGGAATTGATGTTGCGATCCGCTATGGCGCGGGCAGCTGGCCGGGGGTTGAGGCAGAGATATTGTTGCAATCGCCCATGGTTGTGGTTGCCGCCCCGTCTCTGGTGGGGGAAAAGCCGTTTGAGGATCTGAAAGACCTGTCAAACTTTCCCTGGCTGGAAGAATTCTGCACCTCAGAGGCGACCAATTGGTTCAGGCGGTTCGGCGTGCCCAGAGCCAAGCTGGGCATGATGCAGGTGCCGGGGAATTTGATGCTGGACGGTGCGCGGGACGGGCAGGGGGTGGTGGTTACCGTGCGCGAATTTGTTGCCCGTGATATCGCTGCGGGCCGGCTGCGCGAGCTTCATGTTGAGGAGCGTTCAAACGACGGGTATCACATCGTCACCCGTCCCGGTGTACAGCGCAAATGGGCCAAAGCCTTTACCAGCTGGTTGCGCCGCGAGGCCGCGGCGGCTAATGCGGTCAGCCCGGCCCGATCATAAAGCAGCTGATCTGACGCGCAGCCAGCCGCCGGCAGGCCAGATCTGCGGTTTCGCGGGTCATACCCAGAAAGTTCGCGTCAAACCCCTGTGGGCGACGCACAACCTTGCGCAATGATCCGTCCAGCGTCGACATTTCGGCAAGCGCGGTTTTCAACAGAACCTTTTCGGCGGCGTAACGGCTTGGGAAGCGCCCTACGTTCACGCCCCAATGACGCCCGCCCGAGGTGGAGACACGGGTGACGATCTCTTGTTCAACCACGCGCTTTTGACGCTTTGCGGCGGGTTTGGTGGCGGCAGAGCTGGGCCGAAGTGCGGGGCGCAAGACGGCACCACCTGCGGCGGCGAGGGTCACATTGGGCACAGGGGCCGCTTGCGGCTCTGGTGTCTTGACGGCTTCTTTCAGCGCGGCGGTGATGTCCGCATTTGTCACGAGTGGCTCCTGAACCGTGGCGACCAAAACCGGGGCCGCTGTGCCGGGGCGCAGTTGCGGGCGCTTGGATTTCTTGACTGCACCTACCAGACGGATGGTCTTTCCCGCGCCGCCGGCCACGGATCCGGGGTTTGTGCTGGGCGTGCTTGGGCTGGCTTCAACATCGGCATAGACTGGCTTTTGCGGTTTGCGCAGGGGCGCACGGGAAGGCGCGCGGCGGAAGCCAAGGTCCATCAATTTGGTTACTTGAGCATTGCGCGATGTGGTGGATTTGCCGCCAAATACGGTCACGATGATCCGCTCGCTGCCCCGTTCGGCAGAGGCGGTCAGGTTGAACCCGGCGGCACGTGTGTAGCCGGTCTTGATTCCGTCCGCCCCTTTATAGGAATTCAGAAAACGCCGGTTTGTATGGCTGACCTTACGCACGCCTGCATCGGCGGTGACCCGTGAAAACAGATTGTAGTATTCAGGGAAGTCATAGAGCAGATGCCGCCCCATAATGGACATATCATGCGCGGTGGACAGGTGGCCCGCCTCTGTCAGTCCGTGCATGTTTTTAAAGGTTGTGCGGTTCATCCCCAGAGCTTTGGCCGTGCGGTTCATCCGGCGGGCAAAGCGGGCTTCTGATCCGCCGATCGCTTCACCGATGGCAGTGGCGGCATCATTGGCCGATTTCACTGCGGCGGCGCGGATCAGGTAGCGCAGCGCGATGCGCTGACCGGCGCGCAGGCCGAGTTTGCTGGGCGGTTCGGCGGCGGCCTTTTTGGAGATCGTGACCTTACTGTCGAGAGAGATTTCACCACGTTTGATGGCTTCAAATGCGATATATAGCGTCATCATTTTGGTGAGCGAGGCAGGGTGCAATCGGGTATCGGCGTTCTGTGAATGGATCACCTTACCGGTGCGGGCATCCATCACATAGGCCGCATAGGGGGCTGCCATCGCACTCAGCGGTACGATGACGATCAACCAAAAAGCCGTGATGAAATACAACCCTAAACGGGCTGAGGAAACGCGTCGCGCTCTCATGATTACTGCCTTGTTCTGCCTCAAGACCGCCGATTTTTCGACTGGCCATATTTTATGAAGTCAGGCTAACACAGGTCGAATTTTCAATAAACCCTATGAATCAAGGGAAATCCGGGAATTTGCGAGACTGCGCCGTCAACATCTGGGGGGTGGCAAGGTACCTCCTACCATGGACAGTATTGTGGCGGGAATAAGGCAAGACTTGGGCGGATTTGCCCAGATTCCTTTTCCGGTTTTGGCGCCGCAGATTCACGATAATTTGTGGATAAAATCCAGTAGTTTAGACAGCTGGTCGATCTGGCCAAAACGTGTGGTGTCTTGGGGCGTTTCTTCCTGTTCGATGGCCCATGTCAGGGGGTGCGGCACGAAGACACCCCATCCCCCCGCCGTCATCATCGGTAGCACGTCAGAGGCCATGGAATTGCCTGCCATCAGCCCTTGATCGGCACCGGTGCCATGGCGCTGAAAGATGTCGTGATAGGCAGCTGGGGTCTTGTCCGAAACGATTTCGATGGCGTCAAAGTAGCCGCGTAACCCGGACTGTGCCAGCTTGCGTTCCTGATCTAAGAGGTCGCCTTTGGTGATCAGCAGCAATTTGAACTCATGTTTAAGCGCTTTCACTGTCGCCTCCACATCCGGCAGCAATTCGACCGGATGGGACAGCATATCGCGCCCCGCATCCAGCAGTTCACCGATAACACTGGCCGGCACCTTCCCATCGGTGACCTCGATTGCAGTTTCGATCATCGACAGGGTGAAACCTTTGATGCCAAAGCCATAATGTGGCAGATTGCGGCGCTCTGCGGCCAGCAGCCGTATCATCAAATGCTCTTTGTCGGTATGATCGCGCAGTAGGTCAGCAAAGTGATCTTGTGTCAGAGCAAAGAAGCGTTCGTTATGCCAAAGCGTATCATCCGCATCCAACCCGATTGTGGTGAGTGTAACGCTCATTTGCTGCATACCTCTTTCAAAAATCGGTTATCGGGTTATATAACGGCTCTCGCGACTCACAATCGTTCACTCAAACCCGCCGGAGCAGAAATGCGCCCTGATGATTTCATGATGGCAGACCGTTCGGACGACGAAAACGATACCGGACTGCTGACCAAAACCAAACCCAAGACAGCGCGGCCACCTTTGTACAAGGTAATGCTGCTGAACGACGATTTCACGCCGATGGAATTTGTCGTGCTGGTGCTGGAACGCTTTTTCGGGCTGAACCACGCGCAGGCCTTTGAGATCATGCTGACGGTGCATAAAAAGGGGCTGGCAGTTGTTGGTGTCTTCAGTCACGAGATTGCAGAGACAAAGGTGGCACAGGTGATGGATTTCGCACGACGTCACCAGCACCCGCTGCAATGCACTATGGAAAAAGAAGAATAATGCGCAGTGATGCGCCACGGCATAACAAGAGTAGTGCGCAGTGACGCGCAGCGGAAAAAGAAGAACAACACGTGATTGACGCTCGTTTGCAATTGGCGCTGAACGGAGGCGGACTTGACCTGCCTGCCGAAGGACGTATCGCGGTGTTTCGCGCACCGGTTGACGCGGATCTGCGCGGGCTGGACGTGGACCGATGCGATATCATCCATGATTTCAAACCGTTTCACGACAGTTGGGAGGCCCGTGGATATACGGTCAGCCACGCGCCCAAAGGTCCCTATGCCGCCGCCATCGTTTGCCTGCCCCGCGCCAAGGCAGAGGCCCGCACATTGATTGCACAGGCCTGTGCGGTGACGGATGGTATTATCGTCATTGATGGGCAAAAGACTGACGGTGCGGATTCCTTTCTAAAACAAATGCGCGGGCGGGTGACGGTCAACGGGCCGGTGTCCAAAGCCCATGGCAAACTGTTCTGGATATCCGAACCGGCGGCGGATTTCTTTGCCGATTGGGCAGAGGGACCATCACAGACCGCGGGCGGTTTCTGGACGGGGCCGGGCGTGTTTTCGGCGGATGATGTTGATCTGGCCTCGGCCTTGCTGGTGGATGCCCTGCCGGAAAAGCTGAGCGGGACGGTCGTTGATCTGGGGGCTGGCTGGGGGTTCCTTTCGGCGCATGTTCTGACACGTCCGGCGGTGACCCACGTGCATCTGGTCGAGGCCGGGCATTTGGCGCTGGAATGCGCAAGGCGCAATGTCACCGATGAACGGGCAGAATTTCATTGGGCGGATGCCACCGAATGGCAGCCCCCTAACCGGGTAGATGCGGTGGTGATGAATCCCCCTTTCCATCAGGGCCGGGCCGCAGAGCCGCAGATCGGGCAGGCATTTGTGACCGCCGCTGCGCGCATTTTATCGCCGAGCGGTGGGCTCTGGATGGTGGCGAATCGTCATTTACCTTATGAGGCGGAGCTTAAGACGCGCTTTGCTCAGGTCACCGAGATCGGTGGCGACGCGCGGTTCAAGCTATTTCACGCCGCGCGGCCCGTCAGGATGCGGCGCAGGGGATAAAGGGGCAGGTCATGTCTTTTTCGGTCAAGGGTAAAACGGTCATTGTGACAGGGGCTGCCAATGGGATTGGTCTGGCTGTTGCACGTCACATGGCGGACAAGGGCGCAAACGTTATGTGCGCTGATGCACATGAGAAAAAGCTGGCAGAAGAGTTTGGTGCCGCCCCAGAAGACGGCAACATTCGTACTTTTGCCGGGGATCTGCGCCAGCGTCTGACAATTGCCAACCTTGTTTCCGCGACAATTGATGCCTTTGATCAGGTGGATATTCTGGTCAACGCGTCGCGCCAACTGTTGCCGACAGATGCGTTGGATGTGGAAGATACATCCGTGCAGATGTTGCTGGATCAGAACCTGATGACGGCGCTGCAACTAACGCAATATGTCGCCAAGCGGATGATCAAACAGGCCGAGCTGCAGGAAGAAGGGCAGGTCGGCTCGATCATCAACTTCAGCTCTATTGCAGCAAACCAGATTCAGCCCGAACTGATGGGATACTCCATCGCCGCCGGGGCGGTGCAGCAAATGACCCGTTCGATGGCACTGACACTGGCCCCGCATCGCATCCGGGTGAACGCGATTTCCTTCGGGTCCGTGATGAGCGGCTCGCTTCGGGTGGCTGTCGCGGAAAACCGCGAATGGCGCGAAGATATCCGTAAACACACGCCACTTGGCCGGATCGCAGCCCCAAACGAGCTATGTGATACAGTGCAATATCTAGCTGCTGACAGCTCCAGCTTCATGACCGGTGAGGTTCTGGTGGTGGATGGCGGGCGCAGTTTGCTGGACGTGGTAAGCGCCCCCGCGCATTAGGTATGTGAAGGAGCGCCGGAACCGGTTGCTATGTCTGTGGGCAAGTGTTGTTTTGCCCCTTCGGATCACAACTGCGGTCCGAGCATCCGGGCGCAAATATTGGGCCAGATCAGGCAGCAAGATAATAAATAAATGCGACTCTTGGCCAAGTTTATTCCGGCAAAGCGACATTGCCGTTACATTCAGCGAGGTTTTAGGCTTGACCGCGCCCGAGGGCTGGCTTAATCGACGCGGCGACGGCGTTATAGCTCAGTTGGTTAGAGCGAACGACTCATAATCGTTAGGTCCCTGGTTCAAATCCAGGTAACGCCACCATTCTCCCTCTCTCAATATCCAGATCGATAGCGGAATCGTCCTGCGGCCTGATGGTCGTTAAGCGTTGTGGGTATCTTCGTTTATTGCACGTGAACCCTGCAGATTTGCGGACCAAAGACGCTTGATGGTTACAATTTTTGCTGTTTTGATGCAGATTGATTGGATAGTCTGTCAACTTGGCGTTGATTGACGGCACAGGGCAACTGATGTCTGGTTGCCTGGGAATTAACAAACTGATCACCTGCTTAGACGGGTGGCACACCGACAAATGGGAGAAGTCGATGAAATTACGTAAAACTCTGATGGGGATTGCCGGCGCTGCTGTCGCTGCGACCTTGATGGCGACCACCGCCATGGCGCAGGAAGTCACGTTGCGCATGCATCAGTTCCTGCCACCACAGGCCAATGTGCCAAAGCTGGTATTGGACGTCTGGGCGGATAAGGTTGAAGCGGCAAGCGAAGGGCGCATCAAGATCGAGCGTTACCCCTCCATGCAACTGGGCGGTAAGCCACCGGAGCTGATGGATCAGGCCATCGATGGCGTTGCCGACATCGTCTGGACCGTGGTTGGATATACGCCGGGTCGTTACCCATCGACCGAGGTGTTTGAACTGCCCTTCATGATGACAAATGCCCGTGCGATGTCTTCTGCCTATTGGCAGATGTTCGAAAAACACATGAAGGACACAGAGTTCAAGGATGTGCATATCCTTGGCACATGGGTACACGGCCCCGGCATGATCCACGTCAACAAAGAGGTCAAAACGCCCTCTGATATGGAAGGCCTGAAAATCCGTGGTGGCTCCCGTCTGGTGAACCAGCTTCTGGAAAAAGTCGGCTCAACTCCGGTTGGGATGCCGGTGCCCGCGGTTCCTGAAGGTCTGTCCAAAGGTGTAATCGACGGGACAACGATCCCTTGGGAAGTAACCGCCGCCCTCAAAGTGCCAGAGCTGGTGTCGAATCATACTGAGTTTGAAGGCAACGCGCTTTATGTGCTGACCTTTGTTCTGGCGATGAACAAGGACCGCTATGAAGGGCTGCCTGCGGATCTGCAAAAGGTGATCGATGACAACTCCGGCCTTGAGTTCTCTATCTTTGCCGGTGGCACACAGGCCGACAGTGACATTCCTGCCCGTCAGGCCGCTGTGGACCGTGGCAATACCATCGTGACCGTCAGCGGTGACGATGTGCAGGCTTGGCGCGATGTGGCCCAGCCGATCTATGATGAATGGATCGCTGATATGAAGGGTAAAGGCATCGACGGTCAGGCATTGATCGATGAAGCCCGCGCTCTGATGGACGCTTACGACAAATAAGCTTTGATCCAGAAAAATAACCTGCGTCAGCGACGAGCCGGCGCAGGTTTTTTATGACAAGTGAGTTCCCTATGCACCGCGCCGTACACTCCCTTGCCCGTTTAACTGCATTGGCCGGGGGGCTCGTTCTGATCGCGTTGATCGTGCTGACGTCCTTGTCGATTGTGGGACGGGCCATCAATAAATTCCTGCACAATGACTTCTTCTCCCAAAGCTTTACCGGACCTGCACAATGGCTTCTCGATCTGGGGGTCGGAGAGATCAACGGCAGCTATGAAGTTCTTGAAGCGGGGGTCGCTTTTGCGATTTTTTCCTTCCTGCCGCTCTGTCAGTTCTACGGGGCTCACGCGACAGTTGATGTCTTTACCTCGATGTTGTCGCGGGGGGTAAACCGTTGGATCGCTGCCTTTTGGGAGGTGGTGCTGGCCGCGACGATCATTCTGGTGATCTGGCGTCTGTATGAGGGCATGCTGCGTTATCTCGGGAATGGTGAAACCACCTTGTTCTTGCAGTTTCCGGTCTGGTGGGCCTATGCCGCCAGCTTTGCCGCTGGTGTCGTGGCCTGCATCGTCGCGGTCTATTGTGCGGTCGTGCGGATAGTCGAGGCGTTGGGCAATCGTAACATCCTGCCTTCCGAGAATGGGGAACACTGATATGAGCAATCTTGAACTGGGCTTTTATTCCTTCCCTGTTTTGCTGTTGATGGTATTTTTGCGCGCGCCTATTGGCCTTGCGATGCTGCTTTGCGGTTTTGGCGGCTGGTATTTTGCCATGGGGGGTAATCCCACACCGCTGCTGGCCAAGATGAAATCCGAGACCTACACCACCTTTTCCAGCTACTCGCTGAGCATCATTCCGATGTTTCTGCTGATGGGGCAATTCGCGACCCTTTCGGGCATGTCGCAGGCGCTGTTCAAGGCAGCGGAGGGGTTTCTGGGCCACCGGCGTGGCGGCGTAGCAATGGCGGCGGTTGGTGCTTGTGCGGGCTTTGGCGCGATCTGCGGATCGTCACTTGCCACGGCTGCAACCATGTCCAAGGTCGCCCTGCCGGAATTGAAACGCTATGGTTATTCTGGTGGTTTCTCGACGGCGACTTTGGCCGCTGGTGGTACATTGGGTATCCTGATCCCGCCGTCTGTGATCCTTGTGATCTATGCCATCCTGACGGAACAGAACATCGCCAAGCTGTTCCTTGCTGCATTCATTCCCGGCATTCTGGCCGCTGTTGGCTATATGTTGACGATTTCGATCTATGTGCGCCTGCATCCCGATGCGGCGGGCACCCGCGCGCCAATCCCGATGGCGGAGCGGTTTCGTGCCCTTGCTGATTGCTGGCCGGTGCTGACGATCTTTATCGTTGTGGTTGGCGGTATCTATGCCGGTTGGTTCACCCCTACCGAAGGGTCTGCCATTGGGGCAGCAGGCACCGGCATTGCGGCTTTGATGTCCGGCAGTCTGAACTGGAAAGTTCTGGGTGAAAGCCTGCTGGGGACAGCGCGCACTACCGGTATGATCTTTTTCATCGTACTGGGCGCAGGGTTCTACAACGGGTTTCTGGCCCTCTCCGGTGTGCCACAGTTCATGGCCGGATGGGTGGTAGAGCAGGGGTATTCACCCTTGCTCGTGCTCTGCGTGATCCTTGTCTTTTACGTGGTGTTCGGGTGCCTGATGGACAGCCTGTCGATGATCCTGTTGACGGTGCCGATCTTCTTTCCTGTCATCATGGCAATGGATTTCGGCATGTCGCCGGAACATGTGGCGATCTGGTTTGGTATCCTTGTGCTGATTGTGGTCGAGGTCGGGCTGATCACACCGCCGGTGGGGATGAACCTGTTCATCATCAACTCGATGGATCGGGAAACCCCGATGACACAAACCTATCGCGCGGTGATGTACTTTGTCGGCTCTGATATTGTGCGCGTGGTGATCCTGGTCGCCTTTCCCGCGATTACCTTGTTCCTTCTGCCCGGATAAGCGAAATGCCGCGTGGCGTTTTGCTGCGCGGCATTAAAATGCACCAGAGCCGTTTCACCGTTGCCACTGCTCCCTCAAGCTGCACAATGTTGCGAAAAGACGGGAGGGACCGATGCCATCTGTTCACGCCAATGCGGCGCAGTATTTTGTTGACCGCCACATCACTGAAGGGCGAGGTGACAAACTGGCCTATGTTGAGGCCGAGACAGGGCGCGCGCTGAGTTTCTCACAGATGGCACGGGGGGCGGGGCAGGTTGCCGGTGCCCTTTTACAGGCTGGTTTCCGCCCTGAAGAACGCGCGGCAGTGCTGGTTCTGGACCAGATCGAATTCCCGCAAATCTTTTGGGGGGCGCTGAAATGTGGCGTGGTGCCGGTGCCGCTGAACACATTGCTGGCCACGCCGGTTTATGACGTCATCCTGCGCGACAGCCGCGCCGCGATCCTGTTTGTCTCGGCCCCGCTTTGGGATGTGGTGGCACCTGCGGTGGCGGACAACCCCTATATCCGGCAGGTGGTTGTCATTGGCGACGCGCCCGAGGGTATGACGACCTTCGACAGTTTTATCAAAGACGCCCCCACAGTTGAAACCGCTGCTGTTAGCAAGGACGAGGTTGCCTTCTGGCTCTATTCCTCCGGTTCAACCGGTCAGCCCAAAGGCGTGGCGCATGTTCACTCTGCCCTTCAGGCGACGGCAGATACCTATGGGGCGCAGGTGCTGGGCATCCGGGAGGATGACGTTGTGCTTTCTGCTGCCAAGTTCTTTTTCGCCTATGGGCTGGGCAATGAAATGACCTTTCCGCTTTCGGTCGGGGCCACCAGCGTGCTGTTCACTGGCCGTCCAACACCAACGGGGATGCTTGACACGATCACCAGCCATCAACCGACGATCTTTTGCGGTGTGCCGACATTATTCGCGGCGATGGTGGCGCAGATGGACGAAACTGGCCCGCCTAAATCCCGTATGCGGATCTGTATTTCCGCTGGCGAAGCCCTGCCCGAAGACGTGAGCAAACGCTGGGAAAAACACACTGGTGTCGGCATTCTCGACGGGGTTGGATCAACCGAGATGCTGCATATTTTTCTGAGCAACCGCGCGGGTGACATTGTGCATGGCACCTCTGGCGTTGCGGTGCCGGGATATGAATTGCGACTGGTGGACGAAAAAGGCGAAGAGGTAGGCACCGGCGAAATTGGCGAGTTGCTGGTCAACGGGGCCTCGGCGGCCAATTGTTACTGGAACCAGCGCGACAAAAGCCGCGCAACCTTTGAAGGGGTCTGGACCCGCACCGGCGATAAATACGAACGCCGCGCAGACGGGCGGCTGATCTATTGTGGTCGCACCGATGACATGTTCAAGGTCTCGGGCATCTGGCTGTCACCCTTCGAGGTTGAAAGCGCCTTGGTTGATCATCCGCGTGTTCTGGAAGCGGCAGTGGTGGCACATCGGGATGCGGACGGGCTGGAAAAACCCAAGGCCTATATCGTGGTGCAATCCGGTGAGGTGGATCAGCCTTTGAAGGACGAGCTGAAGGCACAGGTGAAAAACAAAATCGGCCTGTGGAAATACCCGCGCTGGATCGAAGGGGTGACAGAGCTGCCCAAGACCGCCACGGGAAAAATTCAGCGCTTCAAGCTGCGCGAGGGGGCGTGATGGCACTGCAATGGGCAGAGACACCACAGGCGCGGATGCAGGTGCAGGGCAAGGCACTTGAATACGCTTGCTGGGGGCCACCCCCAGATCAGGCACCCACTCTGGTATTGCTGCACGAGGGGTTGGGATCGGTCGCGCAATGGAAGGGGCTGCCGCAGGCACTGGCCAAGGCCACGGGATTTGGCGTCTTTGCCTATTCACGGGCGGGCTACGGGGCGTCAGATTCTGTCGCGCTGCCCCGCCCGCTGGATTACATGACCCGCGAGGCGGAAGAGACGCTGGGCGCGGTGATGGACGCGGCTGGCATCATGCAGGCGGTGCTGCTGGGCCATTCGGATGGGGCAACAATTGCCACGATCTATGGGGGTTCTGTGTCTGACATGCGGGTGTGCGGGCTGGTGTTGATTGCGCCGCATTTCTTTGCTGAGGCATCTGGTCTGGACGCGATCCGCGCGGTGGGCACAGCCTACCGCGAGGGTGATCTGCGGGCGAAATTGACCAAGTATCACAGAGATGTAGATGTGGCGTTTCACGGCTGGCATGATGCCTGGACCGACCCGGATTTTACCAAATGGAACGTTGCGGATGTGATTGATCATCTGCGCATTCCTGTGCTGGCCATTCAGGGGCGCGACGATCCCTATGGTACATTGGCGCAGATTGACGAGATCGAGACGCGGATCTATGCGCCGGTTGAAACGGTGATCCTTGAGGGCTGCGGCCATGCCCCGCATCTGGAAAAACCGGATGTGACCTTGGCCGCGATCCACGAGTTTTGCGCCCGTCTATGGCGGTTGGAGCAGCAAGAAGTCGCCATTGCCTGATCCGGTGGCACCGATCCCGATGCCGCCACATGCCTATGTGCCCGGGCAAAATACCCGACATCCAGAAGATTGGTTTGATGGCATTAAAAGCAGTCTGCAGACTGGTATCCCGCTGGCTGACCTGCAGCATACCCAAGCGTTTCGCGCCGGGATGATCTATCTTGACGCGGGCTTTTATTGGGAATGTCACGAGGTGCTGGAAGCCGTGTGGATGCAGACCCCGGCGGCCACGCCAGAGCGCGAGATGGTACAGGCTCTGATCCAACTGGCCAATGCGCAGTTGAAAATTCTGATGGCGCGGCCCCGTGCGGCAGAACGGCTGTGCGATATGGTTGAGGATCACTTGGACAAATGCACCAGCTCTGCGCCGATTCTGGGTGTGAAACCCGCGCAGGTGCGGGCCCGTGTTGAGAAGCTGCGCCTGTTTCTTGACCCTGAATAAGAGGTTTTCTGCAGGATAGTGCAGAAAGGGCGATAAATTGGTGGGCTTGCCCGTATTGGTCTTGGGGGTGGATGAAATATAATACGCAAAATTATATTCTCGACCAACAGGGGCCTTTGTATGACCAAGGTTATCGATTTTCAGACCGATCCGTCCAAGTACCGCCACTGGAAGGTTGAATACGATGGCCCGATTGCCTGGCTGTCGATGGACGTCGATGAAAAAGGCGGACTGTTTGATGGCTATGAGCTGAAACTGAACAGCTATGATCTGGGCGTTGATATCGAGCTTTCGGATGTGGTGCAGCGGATGCGGTTCGAACACCCCGAGGTGAAGGTTGTGGTGATGCGCTCTGCCAAGGACAAGGTGTTCTGCGCCGGTGCCAATATCCGCATGTTGGGCGGCGCACCTCATGCGCATAAGGTCAATTTTTGCAAATTCACCAATGAGACCCGCAACACCTATGAGGCGGCATTGGCGGACAGCGGGCAAAACTATATCTGCGCCATCAAAGGAGCCTGTGCCGGTGGCGGTTACGAGCTGGCGCTGGCCTGTAACCACCTGATGCTGACGGATGATTCAACCTCTTCTGTGGCCCTGCCAGAGGTGCCTTTGCTGGCTGTTTTGCCGGGCACCGGCGGGCTGACCCGCGTGACCGACAAACGCAAGGTGCGGCGCGATCTGGCGGATGTGTTCTGTTCCATCGAGGAAGGTGTGAAAGGCAAACGCGCGGTCGAATGGCGGCTGGTGGATGAGGTATTCCCGAACTCCACATTTGATGAAAAAGTGGCCGAGCGGGCGAAACAGCTGGTAGATGACTCCACCAAAGCAGATGTTGCCAAAGGCATTGAACTAAGCCCGATCACCCGCAGCTTTGCCGAAGACAGCATGCGCTATTCCACCATCGAAGTTGCGCTTGATCGCAAGCAAATGCGGGCAACTGTGAAGGTCAAAGGGCCGGATGCTGCCGCCCCCGCTGACATGGCCGTGTTTGAGGCTGAAGGTGCAGAGGCATGGATGCTGCGCTGCGCGCGCGAATTGGACGATGCAATCCTGCATCTGCGCAATAATGAAAAAGAGCTGGGGCTGATCGAATTTCAGACACAGGGCGATCCTGAGATCCTATTGGCCCATGAGGCGCTGTTGTTGGAAAACAGTGACCACTGGCTGGCCAATGAGGTGCTGCACTACTGGAAACGGCTGCTGAAACGCATCGATATGACCTCGCGCAGCTTGGTCGCGATTGTCGAACACGGGTCCTGCTTTGCGGGGCCATTGGCCGAACTGCTCTGGGCGGTGGACCGCAGCTATATGATGCTGGAAGAGTTTGACGATGATGACCGCCTGCTGGCGATGATCACCCTGTCCGACGGGAATTTCGGCACTTACAAAATGAGCAACGATCTGACCCGATTGGAAACCCGCTTCCTTGGTACGCCAGAGCAGGTTGAAAAACTGCGCAGCGCGATTGGAGAGGCGCTGGAGGCCGATGCCGCCGAGGAGCTGGGCCTGATCACCTATGCCTACGATGATATCGATTGGGAGGATGAGGTGCGCCTGTTCATGGAAGAACGCGCCAGCTTTAGCCCGGATGCGATGACAGGGATGGAAGCCAACCTGCGGTTCGCCGGACCAGAGACCATGGAAACCCGGATTTTCGGGCGCCTGACCGCGTGGCAGAACTGGATTTTCCAACGCCCCAATGCGGTGGGAGAAGAGGGCGCGCTGCAACGCTACGGCACAGGTGTGCGCGGCAAATACAATATGGAACGTGTGTAACGGGCACGGATTTTTTGAAAAATCCGGCCCAAATTCTTCAAAAGAATTTGACCCCCAACTGGAGGAAACCAATGCTCGATCTGATCAACGTAAGCTATGACACGCAAATCCCAAACAATGTGGGTCTGTCCGAAGACAAGAAGGTATTGAAAGCGCTGGAGAAATGGCACCCCGGTTATATCAACTGGTGGAATGATCTGATCCCGCAGAACTTTCAGGAAAGCATGGTCTATTTGCGTACCGCGGTCAGCGTTGACCCAAAGGGCTGGGCGAAATTTGATTACGTCAAAATGCCCGAATACCGTTGGGGTGTTCTGCTGGCACCCGCCGTCGAGGACCGTAAAATCCCGATGGGCGAACACATGGGTGAACCCGCCTGGCAGGAAGTGCCCGGTGAATACCGCAATATGCTGAAACGCCTGATCGTGATCCAAGGGGACACTGAACCGGGGTCGGTTGAGCAGCAACGCTTTCTGGGCCTGACCGCGCCGTCACTTTACGACATGCGCAACCTGTTTCAGGTGAACGTAGAGGAAGGCCGGCACCTTTGGGCAATGGTCTATCTACTGCAAAAGTATTTTGGCCGTGATGGCCGCGAAGAGGCGAATGATCTTTTGGTCCGCTCCTCCGGTGACGAAGACGCGCCGCGCATGTTGGGCGCGTTTAACGAGGAAACACCGGATTGGCTGTCCTTTTTCATGTTCACCTATTTCACTGACCGTGATGGCAAGATGCAGCTGGAAAGCCTGGCGCAATCGGGGTTCGACCCGCTGTCGCGCACCTGCCGTTTCATGCTGACCGAAGAGGCGCATCATATGTTTGTGGGTGAAACCGGCGTGGGCCGCACCATTCAGGCTACACTTGAGGCAATGAACAAGCACGGCATCACCGACCCCTATGACATCAACAAGATCCGCGATCTGGGGGTGATCGACCTGCCGACGATCCAGAAAAAGCTCAACCTTCACTATACGCTGTCGCTTGATCTATTCGGTCAGGAAGTGTCGACCAATGCCGCCAATGCCTTCAACTATGGCATCAAGGGGCGGTATATGGAGCAGCGGATTGATGATGATCACCAGCTCAAGAATGACACATATCCGGTGACCTCGATCAAGGATGGTAAAATCCTGACCGAAGACGTGCCTGCGTTGACCGCGATCAACATGCGCCTGCGGGATGACTACGTGCGGGATGCGGCCGGTGGTGTGGGGCGCTGGAACAAGCTGATTGCCAAATCCGGCGTCGAGTTCGAATTGAAGCTGCCGCATGAAGGGTTTCACCGCCAGATCGGTGTCTTCTCGACTGTAGCAGTCAGCCCCGAGGGGGATGTGATTTCGGCAGATGAATGGCACCAGCGCCGCGACGAATGGCTGCCGACCAAAGCGGATGGCGATTACATCCAGTCGCTGATGGTGCCTTGCTATGAGCCGGGTAAATATGCCTCATGGATTGCCGCGCCCAAAGTCGGGATCGATAACAAGCCGGGTGACTACGAATATGTTAAGCTGCACATGGCTTAAGGCATCGCCGCCGCCCCCTGTTTGACATGGCCTGCGGGGGGCACCGGACAATCGAAAAAGGGAGTTCATTTCATGCAAGCTCAACAAGCTATCGGCTATGCGCCCCGCACCCGGGCACTGGCCCGCGATCTTGAGGCCCAGCACGTGGTCTGCGTCGGGTGTGACGACTGTAAGGGTATCTGTCAGGCGCTTCTGGATTCGATCTTGATCCCGAACCTGATCCTGAAAGACCGCAACCCATGAACCAGCCCGTCAAACAGCACCTGATCGACCCAGAGATTTGTATTCGTTGTTATACCTGCGAAATGACCTGCCCGATTGGCGCGATTGAACATGACGATATGAATGTCGTGGTGAACGCCGAGATTTGCAATTTTTGCATGGACTGCATCCCAGTCTGCCCGACCGGTTCGATCGACGAATGGCGTGTTGTGGCGGAGCCCTACACGCTGGAACAGCAATACGAGATGGACGAACTGCCAGAGCAGGAAGACATCGAAGTGGCCGCCGAAACGGAAACGGCTGATCCAATCGCGGCCCTGCTGGCCGAGGCGCATAAAGGGGCAGGCGGCAAGGCCAAAGCACCGGCGTCAGCAGCCAAACCCGCAATCAACATGTATAATCTTGGCAAACCTGCAACCATGAAAGTGCAGGGCAATTATCGCCTGACCGGTGATCCCGATCATGATGTACGCCACATCATCCTTGATCCCGGCGCGCTGCCGTTTCCCGTGCTGGAAGGGCAATCCGTGGGCATCATCCCACCCGGCACCGACGCCGATGGCAATGCCCATCTGCCACGGCTCTATTCAGTTTCCAGCCCGCGAGACGGGGAGCGCCCTGGCTATCACAATATTTCGCTGACGGTGAAACGCGAGGAAAAGGGGCTTGCCTCGAACTTCCTGTGTGATTTGAAACTGGGCGACAGCGTCGAGGTCACCGGCCCCTTTGGTGCAACCTTCCTGTTGCCCTCAACCCCTGATGCGCATTTGCTGCTGATCTGTACCGGCACCGGCTCTGCGCCGATGCGGGCCTTCACCATGCAGCGCCAGCGCAGCGGGGCCACAGGCGGCATGACGATGTTCTTCGGCGCACGTAGCCCAGAAAGCCTGCCATACTTCGGCCCGCTCAAGAAAATTCCTGACAGCCTGCTGAAAAAGCATCTGGTGTTCAGCCGTCTGCCGGATCAGGATAAGGAATATGTACAGGACCGGATGATTGCCGAACAGGACAGCATCGCGGAAATCCTGCAAGATGATAAAACCCATATCTATATCTGCGGTTTGCGCGGGATGGAGGAAGGGGTGGAGCTTGCCCTGACCTCAATCGCGGAAAGCACGGGGCAACAATGGACTGCTTTGCGTGACGCCATGCGCGAGGATGGCCGGTATCATGTGGAGACCTATTGAATGAGCGCGCCCTTTATCCATCCGATCAACGTGACATGGGGGGATTGTGACCCGGCGCGCATCGCCTATACAGCGCGATTGCCGTATTTTGCGCTGGATGCGATTAATGCATGGTGGGAGGCGCATTTTGACGGCGAGGGTTGGTTCCAGATGGAAATTGACCGCAACGTCGGCACGCCTTTTGTGCGGATGGAGTTGAATTTCCGCAGTCCTGTAACGCCGCGCCATACCTTGATGTGTGAAACCTTTCCAACAAAGTTGGGGACCAAATCGATCACCTTTGCCGTCAATGCCTCGCAAGACGGGGTCTTGTGTTTTGAGGGTAGTTTTACCTGTGTTTTCACCATCGCGGATAAGTTCAAAAGCCGACCCGCACCCGGCTATATGCGCCATGTGATCGAGCCGTTGATACGTGATGCATAAGTGCGTGCCGAAAACCGGGCGGCGGGGCCCCGCATGACCCAACAGGTAGCCAAGATGAGCAGATCATCATCCAAGCCACCGGATCCCGGAACCCGGATGATCCAGACCCTTGCGGCCAAGGTCGCGATGCTGCGCAAGCAACGCGGCCTGTCCCGGCGCGTCTTGTCAGAGCGGTCCGGCGTATCACCACGCTATCTGGCCCAGCTGGAAGCGGGCGAGGGCAATATTTCTGTGCTGCTGTTGCAACGGGTGGCAGGGGCGCTGAACGTGCGGATAGAGGCCTTGCTGACCGAACAGGCCCCGCTGGATCATGATGTCTTGCGGGTGGCGGCACTTTATCATCAGGCCCCTGAGGAGGTGCAGCAACGTGTGTGCAGCATGCTTGCCCCGCAAAACCCACGCCTGTTGCGGGCGGGGCGTATCTGTCTGATCGGGCTGCGCGGGGCGGGAAAATCGACGCTAGGTGTTCGGGCGGGACAGGCGTTGGGCATTCCCTTTGTCGAATTGAACCGCGAGGTTGAGGCGGCAGCGGATATGCCGCTGGCCGAGGTGATGGCGTTTTACGGCGAGGCGGGATATCGCAAGCTGGAAGCCGAGGCGCTAGAGCGGGTCAGTGCACGGCACGACCGGATGATTTTGGCTGTGGCTGGCGGGATCGTGGCCGAAGAAAGCACCTTTGCCCATCTGCTTGAGCGGTTTCATACTGTCTGGATCAGGACCAGCCCGGCTGAACATATGCAGCGGGTACGCGGGCAGGGGGATCACCGCCCGATGCAGGGCAATCCCGCAGCCATGGCACATCTCAAGGATCTGTTGCAGGCGCGGTCCCCACTTTATGAGCGTGCCGAAGCGCAGGTTGATACCTCAAACCGCACGGTTGGGTCCTCGTTGAACACATTGCTGGCGGCGGTGGCCAAACACCAGTTTCTTGATATCGGAAGATGACCACCGAAACGGCGGTGCAAGCCGTTCAGGATGCCTTTTGGCAGGCGGGTGCGTATCTGTTGTATCACCATACCAACCCTTGGGAGCTGGACGAGGCGCTGTGCGACTGGGGCTATGATATGGGCCCTTGTGAGGCGCAGGATCTACTAGGGTTGGACAAGGTGCTGGCGCGCAATCCTGAAAGAACGGTGCCGATCCTGCCGCGCATGGTGGCCGAGGGGCGTATGGGCAAGGGCGGCGGTGTTGGGTATTATCGTTATCCCGGTGGCGGTGGCGCGGTGATTGACCCGCTGATTGAGGATCTGATCCTTGAGGAAGCATGGTTCGGCAAGGTCACACGCGTTGCCCTGTCCGACGCGGCGCTTGTTGCGGCAATGCATGACGCCTTGCGCCCGATCTCTGCGCGGCTGCGTGCAGAGGGGGTGAATGAGGACACGCTGATCCGACTGTTGCACTGTGCCATCCACTTCCCGTTGGGCAAGGTGCCTGACTGGCTTTGATGCTACCGTTCGACCGGATCCGAATGGCGAAAACGAAAAGGGCCGCGCGATGCGCAGCCCTTTCCCGATGTGTTAAACCTGATTTAGGTCCATGCCATCCGTGCTGGATGGTACTCAAAGCCGATGTGGTGCTCTGCGCCAACCAGACCCTCTTTGGTGTGGTTGTAGAGAGAGCGCCAATATGGCTGGATCGTTACGCCATCTTCCTGCATCAGCGCCTGACCCTTGGCCATGATCTCGCGGCGGGCTTCGACGTCTGCGGTTGCAAGCGCTTCGGTCAGAAGGGCATCGAAAGCCTCGCTTGAATAACCGGCTTCGTTCCAGGCTTCACCAGAACGATAGGCAAGTGCCCAGATCTGGACACCCAGCGGACGTGCGTTCCAGTTGGTCGAGGAGAACGGATATTTCGTCCAGTCGTTCCAGAAAGTGGAACCCGGCAGGATTGTCCGTTTGACCTTGATGCCCGCGTCACGCAACTGGGCTGCCACCGCATCGGTGGTGTCCTTGCGCCATGCATCGTCAATCGAGAACAACTCGTGCTCGTAATCGCCCATGCCCGCTTCATCCATCAGGGCCTTGGCCGCAGCCGGATCAACCTTGCGGGGTGGAATTTCCGCAAATTCGGGGTGCATCGGGCCGACATGGTGGTTGTCGGCAACGATACCACGACCGGCATAGCCAAGCTCAAGCAGCACTTCGTTGTCTACAGCCATTGCGATGGCCTGACGCACGCGCTTGTCCTCATAGGGTTTCTTGCCGTCAACTTCGGCCAGCTGGTTGGGGCGGATCACAATCGTCGCCGCCGTGGCGATGGAGTTCTCGACCCAGCCGTCCAGTGTGGACATGATGTCGATGTATTCACCTTCCATGGAATAATGCGCATCCACTTCTTCGGCTTCGGATGCTGCGATCCACGCGGAAGGGTCTGTGCCGTAATCAATGTATTCCAGACGGTCGATGTAGGGACCACCGTAGATTTCGGTGCCCCACCATGTGTGGTCGGTGTTCTTAACCAGCACCCCTTTAACGCCGACTTCCAGCGACTCTGGCAGGTAAGGGCCGGTGCCGACTGGGTTTTCAACCATCTTCTCTGCGTCAAAAGAGCTATGGGTGATCGCCGCAGGGTAATCCGCCATGCCGGGGATCAGGGTGATGTCAGAGACAGGCAGTTTCAGTGAAACAGTGTGGCTGTCTGTTGCGGTGATTGCGCCCTCAATCGCCTGACCGGTGGCTTCGTCGATCAGCGTGGCAAAACGGCCGGCCATGGAATTGCCTTCCAGAGACTTGTCACACCAGCCTTTAATGTTGCGCACAACGTCATCCGCGGTGAAGTCGTCACCATTGTTCCACTTCACGCCCTTGCGAACGTTCAGGGTGTATTCGGTCGCATCATCGTTGATTTCCCAGCTTTCCAGCAGGGCAGGGGTAAAGGTACCATCGTTTTCCCAAATGGCGAGATATTCAAGCCAGCCGCGGGAAAAGTTCGCGATTTGTGACCAGTCATAGGTGCGCGGATCCTTGAGCGCGCGCACTTCCATCTGGAAACGTACGGTGCCGCCTTCCTTATGGCCCGCTGCCTGTGCCGGTGCAGGCATGCCGATCATCGCATAAGCCGTCGCGGTTGTTGCACCAAAGGCGCTGGCCAGCGCCAGAAACTCGCGGCGGTTGACCGGGTCCTTTTTGGCGGCTTCGGCAGAATCCAGAACGGATTGTGGCAGGGGGGTCCCGTTACGTGTCAAAAAACTCATTATTCTTCCTCTTCTGTTGTCGCGGTCCCTTGGGCCCACAAGTAGGTGATGCGGTTCTTCGCCGTCGTTATTGTGCTTCGGTTCGAAACATCACAGACAGTCAATCACAGTGAGACCACAGGTCAACCCTGCGCTGCGAAGTTATGCAGGGCGAAACCCGGTCTGGTCCAAGGCGTCTGCCTGACGGGTTAAGACCAAGCGGGTTGGAAATGTATGGGAATGTGCAGATTAACCCGCAGGCGTCTTTTGGTCCAGCCCCGATGTCGTTTGCGTACAAGCATCCCTGCCAGTTTCATTCTAACCGGGGCCTGTTCCACGACATAAAGGTAAGGATTTTTTAGCCTTTGGAAAATGGTGTGAGCAGCGGGTTTCATAGGGAAATGCGCGGCTGCAGCTATTTTCGTGGCAAGGATTCGGGGAAGGACCGGCAGGAGACGAATCCCCTGCCAGAATCGTTTTGCGGCTTAGCCCTGAAGGGCGGCCCACATTTCCAGATCCCGTTTGTCGGTCCAGATGCGTGGGTGCGCGATGCCGCGGGCCTCGTCATAAGCACGGGCGACGTTAAAGGGCAGGCAGTGTTCATAGATGGCGTAATCTTTGAACTTGGGGTCACATTCGGCGCGTACGGCGTCCCATGCTTCCTTCAATGAACCGCCGCGCGCCGCGACCCGTGCTGCCGGTGCGTAGGTGCTGTTGACGAAATCGCGGGTGGAGTCGATCGCGCGGGTAACAGCCTCTTTGCCGATCAACGCGCCGCCCCGACCGGGGGCAATGGCGTCAACATCATAGGCGGCGATATTGTCTAGCGTTTGGCCCCAGTCGCCAAAATACCCATCGCCGCAATAGCAGGCAGAGTGATCTTCGACGATGTCACCGGTGAACATCACATTTTCGTCCGGTACATGGATCACCGCATCCCCCGCAGTATGGGCGCGCCCAATCTGTTTGATATCAACCCGGCGCTTGCCAAGGTAAACGGTCATGCTGTCGCTGAAGGTTGTGGTCGGATAGGTCAGGCCGGGAATTGACTCATGCCCCTCGAACAAGCGGGGGAAGCGCTGGAATTCGCTGTCCCAGTCTTCCTGCCCACGTTCCTCGACCATGCCACGGGCGACATCGGACATAATGATCTGATCCGCACCGTAAGCCGAGGCCCCCAACACCCGCACCGCATGATAGTGGGTCAGCACCAGATGGGTGATCGGTTTGTCGGTCACTTCGCGGACTTTTTCGATGACCTTGTTGGCAAGGCGCGGGGTGGCCTGCGCTTCGACAATCATCACGCTGTCATCGCCGATAATAACGCCTGAATTGGGGTCGCCTTCAGCGGTAAAGGCCCAAAGGTTGCGGCCGACCTCGTCAAAGGTGATTTTCTTTTCGGTCATGTCGCCTTGGGAGGCAAATGCTTTGGCCATTGGGGGCTCTTTCGAATGGGGCGCACGAGGAGAGTGCAGCAGTGAGTTTAAGGGCAAGATGAAGGATAAGGGTCAGGGGAAATCAACAGCGGAGACGATTTTACCGGCACAGGCACCAAAGCCGATGCGGTATCCGTCGCCCTGAGCGTGGCCCGTCAGGATCATGGTGTCACCGTCGTTCAGGAAGCTGCGGGTGGTGCCATCTTGTAGGGTGATTGGCTCCTTGCCGCCCCAGCTGAGTTCCAGCAGGCTGCCGCGTTCGGATTTTTCCTTGCCCGAGATGGTGCCGGAGCCAAGCAGGTCACCGGCATTCATGGCGCAGCCGGAAGAGGCATGATGCGCCAGTTGCTGGGCGGCGGAATAGTACATTTCATTGTAATTGGTCCGCGCGATGACCTCTTGCTGCCCCCCTTCTGGTTCAATCAGAACACTCAGGTCGATGTCATAGAGCATGGGACCGGGTTCCTGCAGATAGGGCAGGAGTTCGAATTCACGCTCCGGTGTCGAGGTGCGGAAGGGTTCAAGCGCGGCTTTGGTCACAATCCAAGGGCTGATCGAGGTGGCGAAGGCCTTGGCCTGAAACGGGCCAAGTGGCTGGTATTCCCAAGCCTGAATGTCACGCGCCGACCAGTCGTTCAGCAGCACATACCCAAAGATCATATCATCCGCTTCGGCCACGCCGATGGGCCGTCCCATATCGGTGGAGGTGCCGACAATCGCGCCCATTTCGAGTTCGATATCAAGGCGTTTGCACGGACCGAAGGAGGGTGTGTCTGCGTCAGGGGCTTTCAGCTGGCCATTGGGACGGATGATATCAGTGCCAGAAGGGACAACCGTTGAAGCACGCCCGTTATAACCGATGGGAATATGCAGCCAGTTCGGCGGCAGCGCATTTTCGGCCCCGCGAAACATCGTGCCGACATTGGTCGCGTGATGGCGGCCAGCGTAGAAATCGGTATATTCCGAAACAACCATCGGCATATGCAGGACGGCCTCGGACATGGGCACCAGATGTGGCGCGATCTTGGCCTGTTCCGCGGAATCTGTGGTCAGCATCTCGGTCAAGCGGGTGCGCAGGGTGGCCCATGTGTCCGGGCCCAATTCCATCACGTCATTCCAATAGGGCACGTCGAATACGGCTTCTTCGGCCAGCGTCACAATGCCTTCTTCTTCCAATGCGGCCATATCAAGGATCATGTCACCGATGGCCACACCACAGCGCGCCTCAAGGCTGTTGGTTGAAAACACACCATAAGGCAGATTGTTCAGCGGGAAATCGGTGTCAGCGGTATTGGCGCTTTCGACCCATGATGTCAGTCGTGTCATTCTTTTTCCTGTCCTATCGGATGAGCGGGCCATCGGCCCTTCATTGGCTATATTGGCCATGGGCCTGTGTTCTGATTAGTCGGGGCGGTCCCATTGTCCGCGTTCAGGGCCGCGCAAATCGTGGCCGGGCCCCTTGCCATATCTGTCCGGGCGCTGATTGACAAACTTTTGCCACCACGCCCAGCAGACAAAGCAAAGGACAAACGCCATAAGTAGCAGCATGATTACACCCAAAACTTCGATCACTTCTTACCCGGTGTGCCGTCGAATTTCTTTTCAATGTCGCTCCAGCAATCGATGTAGTCATCCTGAAGCGGCGCTTCCTTGGCGGCAAATTCGGTCAGGTGCTGTGGGAAACGTGTCTCGAACATAAAGCTCATGGTGTTGTCGAGCTTTTCCGCCTCAAGGTCAGCATTGGATGCGCCTTCAAAGGCGTTTTTGTCCGGCCCATGTGGCAGCATCATGTTGTGCAGGGACATGCCGCCGGGGATGAACCCCTTGGGCTTGGCGTCATACTGGCCGTAGATATTGCCCATCAGTTCGGACATGACGTTCTTGTGATACCACGGTGGGCGAAAGGTATCTTCGGCCACCATCCAGCGCTCGCGAAACAGCACAAAGTCAATATTTGCGGTGCCTTCCACGCCGGAGGCCGCCGTCAGCACGGTAAAGATCGACGGATCGGGGTGGTCAAACAGGATCGCCCCCACCGGACAATAGGTGCGCAGGTCGTATTTCACCGGGGCGTAATTGCCATGCCATGCAACCACATCCAGCGGCGAATGGCCGATATGTGTCTCGTGGAACTGGCCGCACCATTTGATCGTCACGGTAGAGGCAACCTCGCGGTCCTCAAACGCCGCTACGGGTGTTTTGAAGTCGCGCCGGTTGGCCATGCAGTTGGCCCCAATGGGGCCACGGCCGGGCAGTTCAAATTTCTGACCATAGTTTTCACAGACAAAGCCGCGTGCCGGCCCTTCAAGGACCTCGACGCGATAGAGCAAGCCGCGCGGCAGGATGGCGATTTCCTTGGGCTCCAGATCAATCACGCCCAGCTCGGTGCAAAACCGTAAGCGCCCTTCCTGAGGAACCACCAACAGTTCGGAATCAGCGGAATAGAAATAGCTGTCGACCATGCTTTCGGTCACCAGATAGATGTGGCTGGCCATGCCGACCTGTGTATTCACATCACCGGCGGTGGTCATTGTGCGCATGCCGGTCAGCCATGTCAGCGGGGCATCGCCGTGGGGCACCGGATCCCAGCGGTATTGGCCAAGGCTGGTCACATCTTCGGGGATGTGTGGCGCGGATTTCCAGTAGGGCAGCTCAATCCGTTCGTAGCGGTGCGAATGTTTGACGGAAGGGCGGATGCGGTAGCACCATGTGCGCTCGTTCTGATGCGAGGGGGCGGTGAAGGCCGTGCCAGAAAGCTGTTCACCATAAAGGCCATAGTTCACTTTCTGTGGCGAATTCATACCCTGAGGCAGCGCGCCGGGCAGAGCTTCGGTTTCGAAATCATTCCCGAAACCGGGCATATAGCCTTCAAGCGTGCCCATGGGCGTCGCAGCAGTTGTCATATCGCTTGGCGTTAGCTGACGGTTCATCTTTGGCACTCCAATGTCCTCTTTTCAGACTCAGTTGCATATGTAATGGTTGTTTTTGTAACCAACAACAGGCTTCCGATGATGCAATCCAATTTTGAACTACAGTCTTTTCTCCCCTATTTGTTGAATCAGGCTGCAGAGGTCAGCTCCCTTACATTTCAACAGGTTTATAAAAATCGATACGGAATGTTGCGGACAGAGTGGCGGGTGCTGTTTCATCTGGGGCTATACGGGCAGATGTCGGCAAGCGAGATTGGGCTGCGTGCAAAAACCCATAAGACCAAGATCAGCCGCGCCGTTCAGCGCCTGACAGAACGACGTTTTATTGAACGCGCTTTGGATTGTTCTGACCGGCGGGTGACACGGCTGACGCTGACGAAACAGGGGCGGGCGGCCTATGATGATTTGCGCAGCGTGGCAGAAAATTATGAGTCGACATTGCTGAAACAATTGGACCCGGAAGAGGCGATGACCCTGCGCCGGGCATTGGTCAAACTCGGTGGGGGCACCCCGCGCGACTTTACTTAGGGGGTGTTTCGCGTCACAGCTTTGGCATGAGTGATCAGGCCAAAGGATTGTTGATTACGCTGTTTGGCGTCCTTTTTGTGGTGCCGGATTCTTTGTTTGTGCGCCTGATTGCGGCGGACGCCCTGACCATTGCCTTTTGGCGTTTGCTGTTGGCGGGCGGGTTGTCGGCGCTTTGGATTTTGCTCACTGCGGGAACGGACCCTTTTCGCGCGGTGCTGCGCAGCGGGCGCTATGGTGTGATCTATATGATTGGTGTCGGGGCCAGCGGGGTGCTGTTTGTGGTGGCCGTCAGCCTGACCTCAGTGGCCAATGTGGTGTTTATCATCGCCTCGCTGCCAATTTTTGCGTCCATCCTTAGCCGCGTTTTTCTGAGCGAACCTTTTGGGGTGCGTACATGGTTGACCATTGCTGCGGTTGTGCCGGGTCTCGCGATCATTGCCTACGGGTCGGGAGAGACCCAGAATGCCAGCCTAACAGGCGACCTTTTGGCGCTGAGTGTTTCCGCCCTGTTCGCCGCAGCCCTTACTGCCGCGCGTCGCGTGCGAAACGTGTCGATGGTGCCCGGTGTGGCCATGGCATATATTTTGGCCGCCTGTCTGATCGCCCCCTTTGCGGATCCTTTATCGATGCCGCTGGATCAGGCCCCTTTGGTGTTGGGGCATGCGGGGGTCATTTTGGCCAGTTCGGTTCTGCTGGCGATTGGACCACGTTTCATCACCTCGGCGGAGGTGGGGCTTCTGGTCTTGTTGGAATCGGTACTGGCCCCGTTGCTGGCATGGGCTGTGGTGGGCGAGAACCCCGGAGCTTATGCGCTGCTTGGGGGTGGTATCGTGATTGGCGCGCTGGTGGTTTCCAACCTAGTCTTGCTGCTGCGCCAGTTCAATGGACGCACCACGCGGCAGCGGGTGTAACTCCGACTATTTGAGGTCTGGAATGTGAGCTCTCCACGAGCAATGACCAAACACAGAACCGGACGTTCCCAAAGAAGGCGGCAAGATTGGGGGCGTGCCAAAGGCTAACGAAACCTGCTATTCCTCACCCTTGGGTTGCTTGGCATAGCTTGCCCGTTCATGGTCCATCGCAGAACGCCAGCGCGCACGCAAAGCCCGCGCATTTTCCGGTATCCGTTGCGCTTGTATATCCGCTGAAATCATACGTTCCGTTCGAAAGTACCGAAAGCCGCTTCGACACTCACACCAAGCCGCCAGAATACGCCCCGCATCACGATACCCAAGCAGAATGGGCCAGACCACCCGCTCTGTGCGAGCGCCAGAACCATCTTCATATACCAGCGATATCTTTCGGTGCAGTCGGATGGCATTCCTTAGAAACGAAGAGCTGACCATCTCCTTTGTTGGCACAACAGGTGCAACACTTGTCGCAGGTTCCAGCACCTGTCCCCGCAGGCGTTCTGGAACGACCACTTCGATCTTTGCCAGAAAGTTATGTGCGGCTTTTGCCAAATCCGGCTCACCGCGGCTTGCAACCCAATGCGCACCCAAAACTGCCGCATCCAGCTCATCCGAGGTCAACATCAAAGGTGGCATGTCAAATCCCTTTTCAAGGACATAGCCGATGCCGGCCTCGCCCCTGATTGGAACATTCTGTGCCTTTAACGCCGATATATCTCGATAAACCGAACGTTGGGACGACCCCAGTTCTTTTGCAATCTGCTGTGCCGAGATCGGTTCTCGCGCAAGGCGCAGAAGTTGGATCACCTCGAATAGTCGTTCCGCTTTGCGCAAAATCAGTCCCCGTGTTTGATGCTGCCATGATGCTGTCAGCATGCCATGTTTCGGTCGCTGGGCAAACATGAGAGGAAGGTCAGGGAAACAGGAAAGAGAAGACTATGATCAAGGGAAGTTGCTGCTGCAAAGCGGTTCAATTTGAATTGGCAAAGACACCGTCATTTATGGGAACCTGTCACTGTTCAAGGTGTCGCAAGGTGGGCGCAAGCACCATCGTGTTTGTCAAAAGGGAAGACCTTAGGTGGATTTCAGGTAAGGAGTCCGTTCGCGTTTTCGAACCCATCAACCCCTATGTCTATGGCCGGTGTTTCTGCAAAACATGCGGCACCTCGCTGGGTGAAATACTTTCGCCCGAGGATAGTTTTCCAATCGCGGCAAATGCGCTTGATGGGGACATCGAACTCATGAATCAATCGCATGAATTCGTTGGCGAAAAACCTTCGTGGTATAATATTTGCGACGATGCGCCCCAGAATGACGGGCATCCGGAATAGAGGCAAGCGGGCAGGTTTGAGTCACATACTCGGGGTGTTTCGCGCCGTGTCCCTTGCATTTGGGGTTACGACGATGAACGCCCGGTGCAGGTCAGCAGGGCGCGCGATGTTTGATCGTAAACCGTAAGAGACACTGCATTCGGTCAAGCAGGGCAGCCCTTCATATCTTGCCCCGCGCCTAGAAATCTGGCGTCACGCCGGGCAGGTTCAGGGCCTTGATCAGATCGCGCAATTCCTGTCGTGCCGCAACATTTGAAATATTCAATTGTTTGACGCCAACATCTTTGAGGTCCAGCAATGTCAGCCCGCGCGGGAACAATTCACGAAAAATCACCCGCTCGTTAAAGCCCGGTGCGACGCGGAAGCCGATGCGCTTGGACAGGTTCTTGATTGCCTTTTCCATCTTGTCCTTGTTGACCATCCGCTGTGCGCCCATCCGGTTGCGCACCACAACCCAATCAATCGGGGCCAGCCCGGCCTGCGCCCGCAGCTGCCGCGCGGTCCAGACCATTTCGGAATAGACTGACGGGCCGGTGATCTTGTCACCCATGGCGTCCGTATGGGCCAACAGATCAAAATCGACAAAACTGTCGTTCAGCGGCGTGACCAAAGTGTCAGCAAGCGAATGCGCCACCTGTGACAGGCGGGTATGCGAGCCGGGGCAATCGATCAGGATGAAATCATTATCCGGCTCCATCGACGCCACTGCCGCGCTTAGCCGATGGTCATAGACATTCTCGCCCGGTTTCAGGCTGCTTGCCTCGATCTCGGGGAGTTCGCACAGCTTGGGGCTGGCAAGGTCCAGATTGGCCTGTTTGATAAAGGCATTGCGGTTATCCACATAGCGCCCGAACGTGCGTTGCCGCAGGTCAAGATCAAGGCCGCTGACCCTGTGTCCCATCCGCGCCAAAGCCGTCGCCAGATGCATGGAGACGGTGGATTTTCCCGCGCCGCCTTTTTCGTTTCCGACGACGATTATATGCGCCATGTACGCGTCCCTCTGCCCGACTGCAATTTATGCAGTTTCTATTGAACACCACTATATGTGGGGTGGGCGGCTTTGGGAAGTGGCTGTGAGCCGCGCCAGAGAACAGAATAAATGGTTCCATCAGATTTCATTTTCTTCGCCCGGATTTTGCAGGATTGGCATTCTTTTGCTGGCGTCCCGACAAGCCTTTGAAACAGCGAGATAAAATTTGCGCCAAATGTTGCCGATTCAACGGGGTGCAACGTGCAGGCCACATTGGCCCGAAGCCGGAAGCGAAACGGGGCTGTATCTCTCGAAAAACACGGTCCGAGGACAAATATCTTCCTCATATCAATGAACGCCCAACGGCTTCCCCTTGAAAGGACCTAACATGAAACGTCTTCTTACAACCGCTACACTGACAGTCTTTGCCGGCGCAGGCAGCGCCCTTGCCGGTAGCCTCGCAGAACCTGTCGTAACACCACCTGTTCTGGCCCCTGAAATCGTCTCTGCCGATTGGACGGGTGCCTATGCCGGTATTCAGCTGGGCTATGGTAACCTGAATGTTGCCAACCAGATCGACCGGGATGGCGACGGGGATGTGGATGCCGCTGACGAAACCTTCGCATTTGGCGGTGGTCTGGACGGTGACGGTGCCATCGGTGGTGCCCACATTGGCTATATGCATGACTTCGGCAATTTCGTTGCTGGCGGTGAACTGGATTATAACGCGGCAAACATCGACATCGGTACCATCGGTGAACTTGATTCCGTTGCCCGTGCCAAGCTGAAGCTCGGGTATGATATGGGCCAGACGCTGGTTTATGGTGTTCTGGGCGCAGCTAAGGCGGACATTAATGTCGGCGGTACTGACTTCTCCGAAAACGGGTATGTGGCTGGCTTCGGTGTCGACTATCTGGTGTCCGAAAATGTCGTGCTGGGTGGTGAAGTTCTGTATCACGACTTCGGTGACGACTTTGACGGTCTGGATCTGAGCGCGGATGCGACCACAGTGCAGGTGAAAATGTCCTATAAATTCTGATCCTGCCCTTTTGGGAGTTGGATCGAAAAAGAGGCGCAAAGCATATCGCTTTGCGCCCCTTTATATTCTGCTGGTGTTGCCGGAGCCTGGTCACGGGACCAAAACGGCAGGTACCAAATGCAGTCCTAAATCACTTACAGCGACAGACCTGCATATTTGTTCTTGAACTTGGACACGCGGCCACCGGTGTCCATCAAGCGGCTTGTGCCGCCAGTCCATGCAGGGTGCACGGAAGGGTCGATATCGAGCGCCAGCTGGTCGCCCTCTTTGCCCCAGGTTGATTTCATTTCCACGATGGAACCGTCGGTCATTTTGACGTTGATCGTGTGGTATTCGGGATGTGTATCGGCTTTCATCAGTCCGCCCCTTACGCTTTTTTCGGCTTGTAGTTGGAATTCTCAACGATACGCGCGGATTTACCACGGCGTGAACGCAGGTAATACAGTTTGGCGCGACGCACACGGCCACGACGGACCACGGTAATGCTGTCGATGTTGGTGGAGTGCAGCGGGAAGACACGCTCGACACCTTCACCAAAGCTGATTTTACGCACGGTGAACGAACCGGCAATGCCGTGGCCGTTGTTACGCGCGATGCAAACGCCTTCGTAGTTCTGTACACGGGTGCGTGTACCTTCGGTAACTTTAAAGCCGACGCGGATGGTGTCACCGGCACGGAAGTCTGGGATTTCTTTGCCCAGTTCGGCGATTTGTTCCGCCTCGATTTCTGCGATCAGGTTCATCTGACGCTTCTCCTATGATGATCGTGGTGTTCCACGAATGTTGTTCAGTGATCCAAGAGCTTCGGTCTGTCTTTCGGGTGACCCGCAGGCACCCACCGAAGGTAGCATCGTCATTGCTTGTCTGCTTTGCGCATAACGCAAAACACCGGAGTCACGCAAAGTGATTCCAGTTGCCTGCCGTATATTTGGGTTGTGATGTGGGATCAAGGGTATTGCACGCATTTGGATGCTGTTGATCCACGTCAATGCACCGGGTTCCCAAGATGTCGTAGCCTGTGCCCGCAAACTGAAAATGCAATCAATGAAGGGGGCCCGCATGGACGATACCAACAAGGACGCAACGCTTGAACAGGCCAGCAGGAAGGAGGCGATTTCGGGCTTTGAGCAGGGTAAATACCCCTATGCCGAAAAGCTGGACCGCCGCACCTATGAAGCAGAGAAATCCGCGCTTCAGGTGGAGCTGCTTAAAGTACAACATTGGGTGCAGGAAACCGGCCAGAAGTTCGTGCTGCTGTTTGAGGGGCGTGATGCGGCGGGCAAGGGCGGCACCATCAAACGTTTCACCGAACACCTTAACCCGCGCAGTGCTCGGGTCGTGGCCCTGAACAAGCCAAATGATGAGGAACGCGGTCAATGGTTCTTTCAGCGCTACGTCAAACATCTGCCCACCGCTGGTGAGATCGTCCTTTATGATCGGTCTTGGTACAACCGAGCCGGGGTGGAGCGGGTGATGAATTTCTGCGCCCCTGCTGAATATCTTGAATTCATGCGTCAGACGCCGGAGTTTGAACGGATGTTGACCCGCAGCGGGATTAGGCTGTTCAAATATTGGTTTTCGGTCACGCAGGAAGAGCAGGCGCGCCGCTTCTCCGCCCGTGAAACGGATCCGCTCAAGCGGTGGAAGCTGTCGCCGATTGATCGTGCCAGTCTGAACAAATGGGATGACTACACCGAAGCGAAAGAGGCAATGTTCTTTTACACCGATACCGCGGATGCACCGTGGACGGTAATCCGCTCAAACGACAAGAAACGGGCGCGGCTGACCTGCATGCGGCATTTCCTGTCCAAATTGGATTACCCCGACAAGGATCTTCTGGTGGCCTCACCGCCGGACCCGCTGATCTTTCATCAGGCGCAAACGCTGCTGCGTAACAACGATCATATTCTTGCGTCTTCCCTGCATTTGCAGAGCCGTAAAACCTGAATATCTCTGGCACAGGATCATTGGATTCTGCGCCAAAGCCGAACCTCCCAGACCAGAGTCCCAGAAAGGACAAAAGATGTCACACACCCCTCATGAACTGGCCGAAGAATTCCATGATCTGGCCAATGAAATGGCGATCCTGCGCCAATCCGACGGCCATTTCGCCAAATTGTCAGACAGGTACCACGTCCTGAATCGGGCCATTCACCGGGCCGAAACAGATGTTGAGCCGACCAGTGATGACCATATGGTCGCGATGCGCAAGGAACGGCTGGCCCTGAAAGATCAGATTTTTGCCTATATCAAAGCGCAGGCTGATCTGGCCTGAAACAGGACATGCGGCGGCGGTTAGATGTCGCCGTCTTTGTCCTTGATCAGATCTGGCCGCCGGGCACGGGTAAGTGCCAGGCTTTGGGCCTTGCGCCATTCGGCAACCTTCTTGTGATTGCCTGACATCAGCACCTCGGGAATGTCATGCCCTTCCCATGTGGCAGGGCGGGTATATTGCGGATGTTCCAGTAAGCCGTTGGAATGGCTTTCCTCCACCGTGCTGTCGGCATTGCCCAATACCCCCGGCAGCAAACGCACAGTGGCGTCGATCATCGCCTGCGCGGCCAGTTCTCCGCCGGTCATCACAAAATCACCCAAGGAAACTTCGGTGATGCCGTAATGTTCGATTACCCTTTCGTCCACGCCCTCAAACCGCCCACAGAGCATGGTCACACCGGCGCAGGTTGCCAGATCCGCCGCCATCGCCTGATCAAACCGTTGACCGCGCGGTGACATATAGAGGATAGGCCAGCGGCCATGGCTGCCCTGCTGTGCAGCTTCGATCGCGGGGCCAACCACATCGGCGCGCATCACCATGCCCGCCCCACCACCCGCCGGCGTGTCGTCAACATTGCGGTGTTTGCCAATGCCAAAGCGGCGCAGATCATGGGTATGCAATTGCCACAACCCGTCCTGCAACGCCTTGCCGGTCAGGCTCGCCCCCAACACACCGGGAAATAAATCGGGGAACAGCGTCACAATCCGCGCTTGCCAGACATCGCGATAGGCCGGTTTATCCTGCATCAGCTCGCGCGGTTTCAACGAGGCGCTGACCGATTGGCGGCCATGGGAACGTGTAGATTTCATGCACTCAGCCCCGCTGCTGAAAGGATTGATTTCTTGGCGGCATTGCGCGCGGCAGCGTCGCTATGGGTTCTGTTCGCCTCTAACAGCGCATCCAGAACATCCTGACGGGGCCGCCGGTTGGCCGCCGGTACAGCAACCAGTGAAGGACGCAGCGACAAGGGGATATCGCATAAGTCCAGCAAAGGATCCACAGGGCCAAGCGGCAGGTCGGCGCAGTCTTCCAGCCGCCGGGCCTCTACCACCGCAGGCACGCGACTGGCGATTTCGGCGACCATTGCATCCAGATTGGCAGCCTCACCATAGGTGTGTTCAAAAACGTCAAAGTTCATTGTCATGCCGGAAGATTTCACATGTTCCCAATAGGCGGAGGCCAGCCATGCCTCAGTTGCGCGGGTGCTCAGATAGATCAGGATCTCGGCTTCTGGATAGGCGCTGCGCAGGATCTCCCAATAGGCATATAGCAAGACAGGCGCGGCAGAATAATCCGCCAGCGGCCCGCGCCCCGGTAAATGGCCGCTCAGCTCTTCCGCCGAGATAACCAAGGTGCGGCGCGGCATGCCGGGGATCGCATTGACCATTTCGCCAAAACGCGACTGTACCTTGATCAGGGTCAGTGGATCACGGTCGGTGGAATAGCCGCGTGCGGCGACAACAATATCCTTGAGATGCCAGCGCAGCCGCAGGGCGATCTGTTTCTTCAGCGCCACACGGTTCTCACGCAGTGTTGCCTGAATGCTGGAGGTGCCCGTCTTGTGAAAACCCGCATGAAGGATAATGCGGCGCGGCATCAGTCGGCGCTGCTTTCGGCTGTTTCACTTTCGGGTAAAATGCCCAGCGGCGGGTCTGCCACGATGCGTCCGGCGGCCAGATCAACGGTGGGCACCGCCGCTTTGGTGAAGGGCAGGAATACCGTGTCAGTCTTGCCCGCCAGTTGCAGTTCCAGCAGGTCGTCAGCCCCGTGGTTGTTCACGGTTTTGACACGGCCCAGCAGGACGCCCCCGGTGTCATAGACCTCAAGCCCGATAAGATCGGCATAGTAAAACTCATCATCCGGTAGCGAGGGAAGCTGGCTGCGGTCCGCGTATAGCACCGTACCGCGCATCGCATCTGCCTCTTCCTTGGAGGCGACATCAGGAATGCGGGCGGAGAACCCGTTTTTGATTGGGCGCAGAATGGCCAGCGCCAGCTGCTTGCCGCGCCCTTCGGTCCAAAGCGGGCTGTAGTTTTCGATGTCTTCTGGCACCGCGCAATAGCTTTTGATGCGCAGCTCGCCGCGCACGCCGTAAGCCCCGGCGATGGCCCCCACGGGGATCAGATCAGTCATTGAGATATCTCCGAAACAACACAGAGGCTGTTTTTCCATTGTCCTTGCACAAGGGCGCATTCCGTCTGCATCGTGGACAGGCTGGCGGATGTGCCGGTAAAGAAACCAGCGGCGAATACGCCGGAAAGCACGATAGACGGGAGTGCGATCTGTCTTAAAATTGCGCGGCCAATGCTCACTGCAGTAACTCCGAATTCACACAGATTGTGCCGGTCCATTCGCCTTCGCCATTGGCACATTCCACCGACATTTGCTGACGATCGTACCAGACCCCAAGGGCAAAGCCGAGGATAAGTGTCAGTAACGGCAGGATTAATCGGTACATCATCGGTTTTCAATATGCAGGGCGGGGGCGCGGACCTCCCAGCCTTTGGTTTCCAGTTCCGGGGTCAGTGTATTCTGCTGTGGCCAGCCGATGCAAAGGTAAGCCACCAGCGACCACCCCTCCGGTGCGTCAAGATCAGCATTCAGGCGGGTCGGGTCAAGGACAGAAACCCATCCCACTCCCAGCCCAAGGCTGCGTGCGGTCAGCCACATCAGCGTGATGGCACCCACAACAGAGTAGCGCCGCATCTCTGGCATGCTGGCAACCCCCAGACCGGCCCCTTTCTCTGTGGTGTCGTCACAATAGACCGCCAGATGTTCGGGAGCTTCTTTCATGCCGGAGAGTTTCAGGGAGGCATAAAGCTTGGCCTGATCACCGCCATAGCCGGCAAGGGCCTGTGCATTGCTGTCTTCGAAATTTGCCATCGCTTTGGCGCGGGCCTCGGATGAGGTGACGCGCAAAAGGCGCCATGGCTCGGACAGACCAACGGAAGGGGCGAGGGAAAAAGTGTCGAGGCACTGGCGCAGCAGCGCCTCGTCTACCGGATCGGTGCGGAACTGGCGCACATCGCGCCGCCACCGCATCAGATCGTGCAACCCGGCACGGAATGCGTCTGTAAACGTGTCCATGCCGGAATGCCTGTTTGCTTATTCTGCTACCGCGTCTTCTGCGGGTGCTTCCTCGGCAGGTGCTGCTGCAGCTTCTGCTGCCGCTGCGGCCTTGTCGGCTTTCTCCTGAACGCGCTCTTGCGCCTTCTTGCCCGGTGTACCCTTCTTGGGGTTGTTACGCTCTGTTTTCGGCAGGGCGCCTGCGGCTTCCAGCATGCGGCGAACGCGGTCTGTTGGCTGTGCGCCTTTGGCCATCCACTCTTTTACTTTCTCGACGTCCATTTTCACGCGCTCTTCGCTGTCTTTTGGCAGCAGCGGGTTATAGGTGCCCAGTTTCTCGATGAAACGGCCGTCGCGTGGCATGCGGCTGTCCGCAGCAACGATACGGTAGAAGGGGCGCTTTTTGGAGCCGCCGCGGGCGAGACGAATTTTCATAGCCATGGTGTGTAGTCCTTTAGGTTGGTGTCGTGGTGGGTCTTACCCACCTTACGATTGGTGACTTTTGTGGTGCTGAATGACTTCAGCGATGATGAAGTTTAGAAACTTCTTGGCGAATTCGGGATCAAGGTCAGCCTTGTTCGCCAAATCTTCGAGCCGCGCGATCTGATCCGCTTCGCGGTTTGGATCGGACGGGGGAAGGTCGTGTTCGGCTTTGAGTTTCCCCACAGCCTGTGTGTGTTTGAACCGCTCGCCCAGTGTATAGACAAGGATCGCATCCAGACGGTCGATGGAGGCCCGGTGTTCTTTCAACACCTCGGCGGCAAGTTTAACGGTATCGGTCATGCGGTCTCCACTTGTGATGGGTGGCGCCATACCTGGCAGGGTTTGTTCAGGACAACGCCTTCGCGCTCGTATGTCGCGCCAAGTTTGGCAGCGAGGGCGAGCGAACGGCTGTTATCTGCGTGGATGTAGCTGATTGGCCTGTCGAGATCCAAATGCACGGCGGCATAGGCGCGCGCTGCACGGGCGGCCTCATAGGCATAGCCTTGGCCTTCGGCGTGGGCAAACAGCGTCCAACCCAATTCGGGTTCATCAAATGCGGGTGGATTACCGATGCCGACCCAGCCCAGAAAATCCCCGGTCTTGCGATGCTCTATGTGCCAAACGCCATGCCCACGAATTGCCCAGTGACCAATACGCGAAGCAAGCTTTGCAAAGGTCTCGTTCGCATCTGCGGGGCCACCGACCATATGACTGCGCTCTGTTTCAAAGAAGGCGGTCAGTGTCGGCAGATCCGACTTGCGCGGTGCGCGCAGGGTCAGCCGCTGGGTGTCCAGCACGGGAATGGGATCGGTCATGGCGATCACTTCAGCGCCTCCGGCCCAAGGTGGCGGTAAACTTCAAGGATCATGCCGTCGCGTGTGGTGAAGTCGTCCTCGCGGGTTGCGCCCATCCGGATGGAAAGCGCTTTGGAACGGCTGTTTTCAGGCGTGGTACAGCTGATCGCAGTGCTCCATCCCAGCGTGTCATAGGCGAAAGCGAGTGAAGCGCGTGCCGCTTCCGAAGCTATCCCGCGTCCCTCGGCCCCTTCAAAAACCGACCATGCGATTTCGTGTTCGGGCCAGTCGTCAGGGAAGAAACAGCCAACGACACCCAGCGGCGCATCCGTTACCTTATCCGCTACCATCCAGCGCCCATAGCCGCGCAGATGCCAATGGCCGATGATCTCGCCCAGCTTGTCAAAGGCTTGCGTTCGGGTGCAGGCACCGCCCAGATGTTTGGTGCGATCGCTCATGCGGAAAGCGGCGAATGCGTCGAAATCCGACCACTGCGGCGCGCGCAGGCGCAGGCGTTCGGTTTCGACGGTGGGGATGATCAGAGTCGTGGTCATGCGATCCTCCGGGGCAGGAGAAAGACGTCGCGTGTTACCCCATCAGGGAAGGTCTGGCGGCGGTCGATTTCCCCGCCAAGGCGTTCCGCAAGGCGGCGGGCGGGTGTGTTTTCGTCGCGCATATGCGTCTCGACCCGGTCCCAGCCCAGCGTGTCATAGGCCCATGTGATCACCGCGCGGCTGGCGCGTGTCGCCACGCCTTTGCCGCGTGTCTGCGGCATTAGCCACCATGTCAACTCGTGGCAGGGCCAGTCGTCGGGATGGGCAAGCCCGGTGCCGCCCATGAAGGTCGTGCCCTCAAAGACGAGAAAAATGCCAATGCCCTTCGCCTCCCAATGTGCGATGTCGCGGTTGAGGATCGTCTGCACTTCCGCGTCGGTGCGGTTGCCGCGATAACCGCCGACCTCAACGTCACTTACGGCGTAGAAGGCCGCATAATGCGGCAGATCCTGCGCCGTCGGCACGCGCAGGGTCAAACCCTCCGCATCAAGGGTCGCAGGATATGTCGCGTGCGCATTCACTTCTTCTTCCCAAACCCTGACAGCCCGGGGGGCAGGCCCATGCCGCCGCCCATGCCGGGCAGCTTACCGCCCATCGCCTTGGCCGCCGCTTCCATAGCCTTGGGGTCCATCTGGCCGGCCATTGCTGCCGGGTCCATGCCGCCTTTGCCCATCATGCCCTTCATCGCCTGTTTCAGCATGCCGCCTTTACCCATTTTGCCCATCTTCTTCATCATGTCGGACATCTGGCGGTGCATTTTCATCAGCTTGTTGAGGTCGGAAACCTCCATGCCGGCACCTTTGGCGATACGTTTCTTGCGGCTGGCCTGCAGCAGCGCAGGGTTGGCGCGTTCTTTCTTGGTCATCGACTGGATCAGGGCGATCTGGCGCAGCAGCACCTTGTCATCCATGCCGGCCTCTTCGACCTGTTTGGCCATCTTGCCCATGCCGGGCATCATGCCCATCATGCCTTGCATACCGCCCATCTTGATCATCTGTTCCAGCTGCATCTTGAGGTCGTTCATATTGAACTGACCTTTCGCCATGCGCTTCATCATCTTTTCGGCCTGTTCAGCCTCGATGGTTTCCTGCGCCTTCTCGACCAGCGCAACAATGTCGCCCATGCCCAGGATACGGCCCGCGATACGCTCTGGCTCGAAGGTCTCAAGCGCGTCCATTTTTTCGCCAAGGCCGACGAATTTAATCGGCTTGCCGGTGACCGCACGCATGGACAAGGCCGCACCACCGCGCCCGTCGCCGTCCATCCGTGTCAGGACCACACCGGTGATGCCGATGCGCTCGTCGAAATTCTCAGCCGTGTGCACTGCGTCTTGACCGGTCAGACCGTCAACCACCAGCAGCGTTTCGCGCGGCGTGACAACATCGCGCACCGCTTCGACCTGTTGCATCAGCTCTTCGTCAATCGACAAACGGCCCGCGGTATCCAGCATATAGACGTCATAGCCGCCCAAGCCCGCCTGCGTCTTGGCGCGTTTGGTGATGGCAACGGGATCTTCGCCTTTGACAATCGGCAGGGTGTCCACGCCGATCTGGGTGCCGAGAATCGCCAGCTGTTCCATCGCCGCAGGGCGGTTCACATCCAATGACGCCATCAGCACGCGCTTGCCGTCTTTTTCCTTAAGCCGTTTTGCCAGTTTGGCGGTTGTTGTTGTTTTACCGCCCCCTTGCAGACCAACCATCAGAATGGGTGCCGGTGGGTTGTCGATCTTCAAGGCACCCGGTTCGCCTTCACCCTTGAGCACATCAATCAGCGCATCATGCACAATCTTGACGACCTGCTGGCCCGGTGTGATGGATTTGGTGACGGCTTGACCTGTGGCCTTATCCTGTACCGCTTTGACGAAATCACGTGCGACGGGCAGCGAAACATCCGCTTCCAGCAGCGCCACACGTACTTCGCGCAGGGCGGTTTTCACGTCCTCTTCGGACAGAGCGCCCTGTTTGGTCAGGCGGTCGAATACGCCGGACAGGCGTTCGCTGAGGTTCTCAAACATGGGCAGATGCCCTTTCTCGGTTCGGTTGCGGGATACCCCTGATATAGGAGCGCCCGCGAAAATGCACAAATGCCCCAGTGGGCGCAACGCGCTGACTGAGGGCGATCCCTGCCAAATGGCAATGGGACCGGAAGGCAAGGCTTCCGGGAATTAGGGAGCGTTTAGGCGTTGGAACGGTGTGAGTCAAGCCAGCCGTTCACGGCATTCATGGCCCGACTTGCCCCGCGCCCGCTGGAATAGACCCAGGTGATCGGATGGGTGCCTGCGTCCATGCCGCCGCTGATCACAAGGGCGGCACGGTGGGTGTCCGTATCACCGGATCGCGAGGTTTCGACAATTGCCCGATCAAGATAACGCAGCTCCCAGGTCAGACTGGAATACCCCAGCCATCCCCGCCGGCGCAGTTCCACCAGATCACGCGGCTTATCAAGGATCAACTGGGTGCGGCGCACGAAGATCATGTTGAACCCGATGGCGATGCCAAGACCGCCCGCGATAAAGGCCAGTCCCGTCCCTGGTTCGGTGCCAAATACCGACAGACCGATGCCAAGGAAGACAAGGCCAAACAGGGTCACAAAAGCCGCCAGCCAGATCGGGTTGTTTTCGATGATCAACTGATCGGCGGATTCGCGGACAATTTTCATACGGAACTTTCACCGAAGGTGGGAGGCCGCGCCAGTATACTGCTGCTGTGCCACCGTTTCACCCCTTTTTGGCGAATTTGGCGACGTTATTCGCCTTTTTGCTGTGTTTATTGGCAAAAAACGCGTTTCCCAAGCGTAAGTGAGGCCGCATTTGTGATATAGAAACTTGTGATTAAGGTCGCGGCGGTCAAAATGAAGTCGATGGAAAATTGGGACGAGATCAGAACGGCGTTTCAGGTTGCCCGGAAGGGCACGGTCAGCGGTGCCGCTGAGGTTCTGGGCGTGCATCACGCCACCGTCATCCGACATATCGATGCATTGGAAGGGCGTCTGGGTGTCAAGCTGTTCCAGCGCCATGCCCGTGGATACACCCCCACCGAAGCGGGGCTGGACCTGCTACAGGTGGCGCAGGCGACAGATGATCAATTTGGACAATTGGCCGGGCGGATCAAGGGACGCGGTGCGGATGTATCCGGTGAACTGGTCGTGACATCGCTGGCCTCGCTGGCGACCCAGATTGTACCGGTCTTGATTGCCTTTCAGGCCGAACACCCTGATGTTCTGGTCCGCTACCTCACGGGTGAACGCTTGTTCCGGCTGGAATATGGTGAGGCCCATGTGGCAATCCGTGCGGGTGTGGTGCCGGACCAGCCTGATAATGTGGTCCAACCCTTGCTGAAATTGCCGATTGCGGCCTATGCAAGCAGGGGGTACGTCAAAAAGCACGGGATCCCAAAGGGGCCGGAAGACTATGCACATCATAGGTTTGTTGGTGATGACAACCGCAACAGCCGTGCGCCGCATAACACCTGGATGCGTGAACATGTGCCCGACAGCGCAATCACCTTCCGATGTACCGATACCAATGCAGTCATTGCCGCGGTCAAGGCCGGTGCAGGGATCGGGTTCTTGATGGACATGGGGGCCGCCCAGATCCCCGACATTGTTGAGGTTCACGCCCCCAGACCGGAATGGGCCGCACCTCTTTGGCTGGTCACCCATGTTGATTTGCACCGAACCACCAAAGTTCAGGCGCTGTTGCGGTTTATCAAGGAAAACGTCCGCGAGGGTGGTTTGTGAACCCTGCCATGATGGGCCATCTGGCGATGCTGGCGTTTTCGGCTTTGGTGGCAGGATCATTTTCCTTGGGCAGCCTGATGGCCAATGAAATCGATCCGGCAGCATTTACCGCAGTGCGTTTCTGGCTTGCTGCCGTCTTTGTCGGCATTCTGGCGCAGATGCGAGGCGGATTTGGCAAGGGCAGCTTCAAGGCACCCTGGCGTTTTGCAATTCTGGGCGGTTTGTTTGGCATCTATTTTGTTTTGATGTTCGAGGGGCTGAAAACCGCGCCTCCTGTCAGCGTGGCTGCTGTCTTTACATTGGTGCCGCTGATGGCGGCGGGTTTTGCATGGGTGTTGTTGCGCCAGCTTTTGACCCCGCGCATGGCGCTTGCCCTGACAATCGGTGGCTTTGGCGCGCTTTGGGTGATTTTTCGCGCGGATCTGAATGCGCTGCTGCGGTTCGACATCGGGCGTGGCGAAGCGATCTATTTCTTCGGCTGTGTTGCTCATGCCATCTATACCCCGATGGTGCGTCGGTTGAATCGCGGTGAAACGGCTGTGACCTTCACCTTTGGCACCGTGATTGCCGGTGGGGCGCTGCTGACTGTCTATGCATGGCCTGAAATCATTGCGGCACCTTGGGCCAGATTGCCGGTAACGGTTTGGATCACACTTTTCTACACCGCTTTTTTTGCAACTGCAGTGACCGTGGTGCTGTTGCAATTTGCAACCCTGCGTCTGCCCTCGGCCAAGGTGATGGCCTATACCTACCTGACCCCCAGCTGGGTGATCGTCTGGGAAATCGCTCTGGGCAACGGGATACCGCCGGTGCTGATCCTCGGGGGTGTCGCGCTGACCATTCTGGCACTGCTTTTGCTGCTGCGTGATGACAGTGCCACAAAAGGTTAAGAATTTAGGGAACCTTTTGGACCCCGACTGTGTTACCCTCACAGAAATGTGAAAGGAAACGCTATGCGTGGCATTATTTATCTTGTTGGTTTGGTTGTGATTGTTCTGGCGATTGTCCGCTTCGTCATGTGACCTCGGCAAAGACTGAATTCATGGGGCATCAAGGGGCATCCTTGGTGCCCTGATCCAATTCCCCAACCAAGAAGCGCTCAAACGCTTCAAGGTTGACCGGTTCGAATTGACCAAAACCCTGCATCCAAACCGATGCATCCTTCATCGCGTCCGGCTCCAGTTTGCACCATTTCACCCGCCCACGCTTTTCCTGTGATATCAGGCCAGCGGTCATCAGCACATTCAGATGCTTTGAAATCGCCGCCAATGACATGTCAAACGGCTCCGCCACATCGGTGACGGCCATATCGTCTTCCAACAACATCGCAAGGATGGCGCGGCGTGTCGGATCCGCCAAGGCGGCAAAGACCTGATCAATGGTTTTTGTCATGCACCACACTTACCGTGTAGATGAAGACAGGGAAAGCGCTCAGCCGTAGGGATGATGGGTGTTTTGTGACGGCAGGCGATGCCTGTGTACCGCCATATCGCTTTCGGTCAGGCCGATGTCGCGGGCGTGGCGTGGCGTGATGTTTCGGACATGAGGGTGGTTGCCTGGTCTGAGCCTGCGCAAAAAGGCACAGACCCACTTAACGATAGGTGATATTTCGACACAACTATTCGGGTCGCGCAAACGCGCGTTATCTGGGAAATATGCCATTTAGACATCCTTTTTAACTGGTTTACTCAGGTTTGCCGCAAATCCGATCCGGGTACAAAGACAATTCCTTGACAGTTTATGTGCAAAAAATGCACACATAAGAATGGTTCGACAACTTCCACCTCTGAATGCCCTGCGTGCCTTTGAGGCGGCGGGCCGTCATCAAAGCTTCTCGCGGGCGGCGGCGGAGCTGGCGGTCAGCCACTCTTCAATCAGCCGGCATGTGCGCGGGCTTGAGGATCGCCTTGGGGTGCAGCTGTTTCGCGATCTGCCGCGTGGTCTTGAGCTGTCGGAATATGGCGCGGCGTATCTGGCGCAGGTGTCGCCCGCTCTTGATGCAATTGCCTCTGCCACCGAGACCCTGACGGAAGTGCCAAAAGGGACCGTCTGGGTGAATTCAGAGACCTTGTTTGCGACCAAGCTGCTTGTCCCGCTATTGGGCGAGTTTGCGGCATTGCACCCGGATATTGAAATAAGGTTGGAAGCCTCGCGCCATTTGGCGGATGTGGCCCGGTATGAAGCGGATCTCGCCATCCGGTTTGTGCGCCCTGAAAACCGGTATCCAGGGGCGGAGCTGATCAGCGATGCGCCGATGCACCCCTATGCCTCTCCCAAGCTGCTGGAGCTGCCCCTCACGTCAACCAGTGATTTGTTGTCCTATCCTTTGTTGAAGGATCGCAGCAGCGGCACATGGGACATGTGGTTTGCTCTAACCGGCGAGGTCACACCGGAAGAGGTGCCGCAATCCACATGGCGGATGAGTTCGGTGTTGGCGGTCGAAGCTGCGGTTGCCGGGCAGGGCATCCTGCTGGTTTCGGATGAGGTGGTTGCCGGCGAGGTTGCAGCGGGACGTCTGATCCGCATTTCAGAGGTCGCGTTTCGTGAAGGTGGCTACTATCTTTTGCAGGGCGAGGGCGTGATGCGCCGCAAGGCCGTGCGGGTGTTTCGGGATTGGCTGATGGCCGAAACGGCACTGTGGCGCGGGGCCGGGGAATGAAAGATCAACCAAAAGGTTGAATGTGTGAGGTTGGGTGAATTCCTGTCTGGCAGAGGTGCGGTTGTTGAGGGGGATCAAAAATGCCAATTCTTTTCAATGCTTTGGCGTATATACTCCCTCGGTTGACTCTACACGCGGAGATGATTAGCAACCCCTTAAGAATTCCAGTGGGGAATTGCACCGTGTCAGATCAAGACCTTCGCGATCTCGAAGCCAAGATCGAAGCCGCCAAGGCGCGGTCGGCACCGGCAAAACCCCATCAGGAAGAACACTATTCACAGGCGCAGCTTGCCTGGCGGATGGTGATAGAGTTGGTGGCCGGTCTGGGGATCGGTTTCGGCATCGGATACGGATTGGATGTGCTGTTTGGCACGCTGCCTATCTTCATGGTGCTGTTTGTCATGCTGGGTCTTGCGGCGGGGGTGAAAACGATGCTCCGCTCGGCGCAAGAAATCCAGAGCAAGAAAATGGCCCAGGAGGCCAGCAGGAACGCGCCCCTCGGGGACGACAAGAACGAAGGAGCCTGAGATGGCCACAGAGACACACGGCGCTGAAGAAGGCGGATTGGTTTTCCACCCGATGGACCAGTTCATCGTCAAGCCATTCCTCGGTGAAGGCAGCGATGTGGCGTGGTACACAGTGACCAACGCAACAGTCTGGATGTTTCTGGCCGTGATCGCGACCTTCCTCCTGTTGGTTCTGGGCAGCTCCAAACGCTCTGTTGTGCCGTCCCGGATGCAGTCGGTTGCGGAACTTGCCTATGGCTTTGTATATAAGATGGTTGAAGACATCTGCGGCAAAGAAGGGGTCAAGTATTTCCCTTACATCATGACCCTGTTCATGTTCATTGTCTGCTCCAACTTCCTTGGCCTGTTGCCGACGTCCTTTACACCAACATCGCACTTCGCGGTAACTGTTGTTCTGGCCTTCGCAGTATTCATCACAGTGACCGTTCTTGGTTTCGTCAAAAACGGCGCGGCGTTTCTTGGCCTGTTCTGGGTGTCTTCGGCCCCGCTGGCCCTCCGCCCGGTTCTGGCGATCATCGAGCTGATTTCCTACTTTGTACGTCCGGTCAGCCACTCCATTCGTCTGGCGGGCAACGTCATGGCGGGTCACGCGGTGATCAAGGTTTTCGCAGGCTTCGCAGCCCTTACACTGGTATCCCCGGTTGCGATCCTCGGCATTACGGCGATGTACGGTCTGGAGGTCCTCGTGTCCTTCATTCAGGCCTATGTCTTTACGATCCTGACATGCGTGTACCTCAAGGACGCGCTGCACCCCTCACACTAACGACGGCGGGGATATCCCCCGCCCTACCTTATACTTCCAACCCATAGGAGAATACTCATGGAAGGCGAACTCGCACACATCGGCGCAGGTCTGGCAGCAATCGGTTCCGGCGCAGCCGCAATCGGTGTTGGTAACGTTGCAGGCAACTATCTGGCAGGCGCTCTGCGCAACCCATCTGCTGCTGCATCCCAGACAGCCACATTGTTCATCGGCATCGCGTTTGCGGAAGCCCTGGGGATCTTCGCGTTCCTCGTTGCTCTGCTGTTGATGTTCGCTGTTTAATCTTCGGTAACGACTTTCTTATGCGCGGGCAGGGGTAACTCCTTGGCCGCGCATAAGTCCCACATCGCTCGGGTCTCGTTTCCAAGGAGAAGCCAAAATGGCAACTGAAACACATAGCGCAGAGGTGGCCTCGGCCCCCGGCATGCCACAGCTGGATTTTTCCACTTGGGGCAACCAGATCTTCTGGCTCGTGCTGGCGCTTATTGCAATTTATCTGATCCTGTCGCGGGTCGCATTGCCCCGCATCGGTGCGGTTCTGGCAGAGCGGTCAGGCACGATCACCAACGATCTGGCTGCGGCCGAAGATCTGAAAGCCAAGGCTGTCGAAGCTGAAGCCGCCTACGACAAGGCATTGATCGACGCCCGCGCCGAAGCACATAACATCGTTGAAAACGCCAAGGCAGAAATCAAGGCTGATCTTGATGTCGCCATCGCGAAGGCAGATGCGGAGATTGCGGCCAAGGCTGCGGAATCCGAAAAAGCCATCAGCGAGATTCGCGCCTCTGCTATGGAGAACGTGAAGGTTGTGGCAAAAGACACCGCAAAAGAAATCGTCGCTGCCCTTGGTGGCAAGGCTGATGCCAAGACGATCACTGCCGCGGTTACAGCCCGGATGAAAGGATGAACACCATGCGTTTGACCCTTACAGCCGCGTTGGCCACCGTCGCCGCCTCTCCGGCATTTGCCGCATCCGGCCCGTTCTTCTCGCTGCGCAACACCGACTTTGTCGTGCTGCTGGCCTTCCTTCTGTTCATTGCTGTGTTGTTCTATTTCAAAGTGCCTAGCCTTTTGGGTGGTATGCTGGATCAACGCGCCGCAGGCATCAAATCCGAACTGGATGAAGCCCGCAAACTGCGTGAAGAAGCACAAACCCTGCTGGCCTCTTACGAGCGCAAGCAAAAGGAAGTGCAGGAACAGGCTGATCGTATTGTGGCCGCTGCCAAAGAAGAGGCAACAGCTGCTGGCGCTCAGGCGCGGGTTGATCTGGAAAAATCCGTGGCACGCCGCATGGCCGCTGCCGCAGACCAGATCGGTTCAGCCGAAGCTGCAGCCATCAAGGAAGTGCGCGATCAGGCCGCAGCGATCGCTGTTGCTGCTGCCCGTGATGTGATCGCCAAACAGATGTCTGCCGCTGATGGCAACGCGCTGATTGACGATGCGATTGCGCAAGTGGATGCCAAGCTGCACTAAGCCGGGTTTCCCAAAAGAATAGACAAAAGCCCTGACCATTGTGTCGGGGCTTTTGCGTTTGTGGACCCAAAACTACGGGCATAGTGTCTACCCCGGCTTGCCACAGCCTGGGAAAGCAGCTTACCCGTTGGTTTCATGTTCCAGACGTTGGCGGGCGACGCGTTCGTTGCGTTCTGCCTTTTGTTGATCCGCCAGAGAGGCTTCAACAAAATCCAGATGCGCCTCAATTGCAGCGCGGGCCGCATCGCCATCCCGCGCCTGTAGCGCATCGTTGATCGCACGATGTTGGTCCAGCAGAGCGGCACGGTTGGTCCGCTGTTTGAACATGACTTGCCGGTTGTAGAACACGCCGCCCCGCAACAGCTCGTACATCGACCGCATCATATGCAGCATCACCACATTATGGCTGGCCTCGATGATCGCCATGTGAAACTGCGCATCCAGCTGCGCCTCTTCATCGGGAACGCGTTTCTCATGCGCTGCTTCCATCTTTTGAAACACCGCGTTCACAACCGCCAAATCCGTGTCCGAGCCAAGGCGCGCGGCGCGCTCTGCCGCCAATGCTTCCATGTCGCGCCTGAAAGACAGGTAATCGAAAACAGCTTCATCATGCCGGCCAAAAAGAGCAACCAGCGCCGGAGAAAAGGCGCTTCCCAAAACATCCGCAACATAGACGCCAGCACCGGGTTTCGCGCTTAGCAGCCCCACGGTCTGCAACTCTGAAATCGCATCGCGCAGGGAAGGGCGGGAGACCTTCAACCGTTCTGCCAACTCCCTTTCGGGCGGCAGACGTTCACCGGCACGCAAGATGCCGCGCAGGATCAGCAGTTCGATCTGGCGAACAACAGCGGTGGACAGTTTTTCTGAGGCGACGGGTTGAAACGGCATGCGACCTTCCTTGAATTGGTTCGATCATATTACCGCTGGTCCGGCGGAGCAATGACCGCGCTGCGACAGAACGGGTTTCCCGGCGGCTTTCGCCACGGTCGTGTTAAGAGTTGATTAACCACTGCAGCCCAAGATCACGAGATGTTTCGCGTCCTTTTACCATCGCTGGCCCTGCTGTCGGCCAGTTGCAATCTACCCAGTGTTGAATATCGCGGTATCACCCCCACGCGTGTTACCATTCAGGGTTCTGTTTTCGATGTGCGCCAGCGCGGCAATCGGGCAGAGGCGATCCGCATTAATCCTCAATACGCCCCGCGATTTGGCCGAATCCGCGATCGGGCTGGGTTGGCAATGGCGCTGGTCAGCGGTTGTCGGGCGGTCAGTGTGACCGGCGATCAGGCGCAGGCATTTGGCCGGTTGGACTGTGGATCTGGTGCGGCGCCAATCCTCTCCAATCCGCAGTCTTATGATTGTGAGCCGCTCCGCGGATCAAGTATCCCCGAGATTGGCCAAATCCGGGTCGATCTGGACTGCGATCCGGCCTAACCCCGCCATATCTTGTGGATAACTCCGCTCATTTGGGCATCCCTTGTGGGGATCGCTTGACAGCTGCCCCTGCCAAAACGCATTTTACAGAACGCAGGAATCATCGGGAACCCGGCACAGGTGCGCTTTTCCAAACTCAGATTGACCGGCTTCAAAAGCTTCGTTGACCCGACCGACCTGATCATCGCCGATGGTCTGACAGGGGTGGTGGGCCCAAACGGCTGTGGCAAGTCCAATCTGCTAGAGGGGCTGCGCTGGGTCATGGGGGAAAACCGGCCCAAGGCGATGCGGGGCGGCGGCATGGAGGATGTAATCTTTGCCGGTGCCGCAACCCGCCCGGCCCGCAACTTTGCCGAAGTTGCCCTGCATATCGACAATTCCGAACGTCTGGCTCCCGCTGGATTCAACGACAGTGACAACCTTGAGATCGTGCGCCGCATCACCCGCGATGTGGGCAGCGCCTATAAGGCGGCGGGCAAGGATGTGCGCGCCCGTGATGTGCAGATGCTGTTTGCGGATGCCTCGACCGGGGCGCATTCGCCCGCACTGGTGCGTCAGGGGCAGATCGCCGAACTGATCAACGCCAAACCCAAAAACCGCCGCCGTATCTTGGAAGAAGCCGCAGGTATTTCCGGGCTTTACCAACGTCGGCATGAGGCAGAGCTGAAGCTGAACGGTGCCGAGGCCAATCTGGCGCGGGTGGATGATGTGATCGAACAATTGGCCACCCAGCTGGCGCAATTGGCGCGACAAGCCCGTCAGGCGGCACGTTATCGCGAGATCGGTGATGCGCTGCGCCGCTCTGAAGGCATGCTGCTGTTTCGCCGCTGGCGCGAGGCAGAGGACGCCCGCGCATTGGCGGAGGCAGAGCTGCGCAATCAGACAACGCTCGCAACGCAGGCCCAAGCGGTTGTGCAAGCCGCTGCCAAGGCGCGGCAGGTAGCCGAGGATGCGCTGCCTGCCCTGCGCGAGGAAGACGCGATTGCTGCGGCAGTGATGCAGCGATTGTCGGTACAGCGCGATACGCTGACCGATCAGGAAACCCGCGCCCAGCAGACGATAGAAACCCTGACTGGTCGGATTGCGCAATTGACCCGTGATATCGACCGCGAGGCAGGGTTGAACCGCGATGCGGGTGAGACAATTGCGCGTTTGGAATGGGAGGCGGGCGAGCTGGCCAAGGCGGGCGAGGGTCACGCTGAGGCACTTGAGGCCGCATCGCAGGCAGCGCAGGAAGCGGCGGGCGTTCTGCAAGCCCGCGAGAGCGACCTATCCGAACAAACCGAAGATGTTGCCCGTCTGGCCGCACGCCACGGGTCGGCACAACGGCTGTTGGAAGACAGCCGTAAAACACAGGCCAAATCCGAAAGCGAGGCGCAAAAGGCGCAAGAGGCAGCGGCGCAGAGTCAGTTGACATTGGATCAGGCCAAGGCGGGTTTCGAAATTGCGCAAGCGGCGGAAGTGGCGGCGGTCGCGGCGGCGGAACAGGCGGAAGTGGCTTTGCTCAACGCTGAAGAGGCGCGGGCCGAAACGCAGGCCCGCGAGGCCGATGCCCGTGGGGAACGCTCCGAAGCCGAGGGCGAGATGAACGCGTTGCGTGCCGAAGTTGCCGCATTGGCCAAGCTGGTGGAGCGTGACACAGCCGAAGGCGGGCAGATACTGGACCGTTTGCAGGTGGAGCACGGGTTTGAAAAAGCCTTGGGTGCTGCCTTGGCGGATGATCTGCGCGCACCCGAGGTGGAGGCCGATGGCCCCTCCGGCTGGGCGGTGTTGCCGCGCTACGATCAGGGACAGTCCTTGCCAGCGGGTGTGACACCCCTGTCACAACATGTGTCGGTGCCTGATGTTCTGGACCGGCGGATGGGGCAGATTGGGTTGGTCGACCCGGACGAGGGTCCGGGATTGCAGGCCGCCTTGCTGCCTGGACAACGGCTGGTATCGCTTGAAGGGGATCTGTGGCGCTGGGACGGGTTTCGGGCATGGGCCGAGGATGCGCCATCAGCAGCAGCCTTACGTTTGCAACAGCTGAACCGGCTTGAGGTTCTGAAACAGGCATTAGAACAAGCGAGCCAGCAGGCCGAAGGCGCACGTGCCGCCCATGACAGCCTGACGCGTCGCTTGGCAGAACAGACCGACGCAGACAAACGCGCCCGCGAGGCCCGCCGGAATGCGGATCGGGCGGTGGCCGATGCCGGCCGTGCGCTTAGCCGTGTCGAGGCAGATCGCAACCTTGCCGAGGGGCGGTTGGAGAGTCTGGGGTTGGCGGTAAAGCGTCACGAGGACGAGGCGATGGCCGCCCGGGGTCGTGTGCTGGAGGCTGAACGTGCCTTGGCCGAGCTGGGAGATCTGGCAGATGCCCGCGCCGGGATTGAAGACCTGCGCATGACGGTTGAGGCCGCGCGGATCACAATGATGTCGCGCCGTTCTGCCCATGATGAATTGCGCCGTGAAGGGGATGCGCGGGTCAAACGGTCACAGGAAGTGACCAAAGAGACCAGCGGCTGGCGGCACCGGCTTGAGACCGCGGAAAAGCGCAGTGCGGAACTGGTCGAACGCAAGGAAGCATCCGAAGCGGAGCTGAAGGAAGCCAGCGCCGCACCGGCGGAAATTGCTGCCAAACGCGATGAGTTAAGCGCCGCGATTCAGACCGCCGAAACCCGCAAAACCGGCGCGGCTGATGCGCTGTCGGCTGCGGAAACGGCGTTGCGCGAAGCGACCGTTGCAGAACGTGAAGCAGAGCGGGATGCCTCCGAGGCCAGAGAGGCGCGGGCCCGTTCCGATGCCCGTGCCGAAGCCGCGAAAGAAACTGTCGCCGCCGCCGCTGAGCGGATTTTAGAAGACAGCCAGATGACGCCGGAAGAGCTTTTGACATCTTTGAACGCAACCCCTGACAAGATGCCCGGTGCCGGCGCATTGGAGGCGGATGTGAACCGGCTCAAACGTCAGCGGGACGCCTTGGGCGCGGTGAACCTGCGCGCGGAGGAAGACGCCAAAGAGGTGCAGGAGGAATATGACACGCTGACCGGCGAAAAGGCCGATCTGGAAGAGGCAATCAAAACCCTGCGCTCCGGCATCGCCAGTCTGAACCGCGAGGGGCGCGAACGGTTGTTGACGGCTTTTGAGCAGGTGAATTCAAATTTCTCGATGTTGTTCACCCATCTGTTTGGTGGTGGGGACGCCAATCTGGTGATGGTGGAATCCGACGATCCGCTGGAGGCTGGTCTTGAGATTATGTGTCAGCCACCGGGCAAGAAACTCAGCACATTGAGTCTGCTGTCGGGGGGGGAACAGACCCTGACTGCGATGGCGCTGATTTTCGCGGTGTTCTTGGCCAACCCCGCGCCGATCTGTGTGCTGGACGAGGTTGACGCGCCTTTGGATGATGCAAACGTTACCCGCTTCTGTGATCTGCTGGACGAGATGTGCCGCCAGACTGACACGCGGTTTTTGATCATCACGCACCATGCGGTGACCATGGCGCGGATGGACCGCTTGTTTGGTGTGACGATGGCCGAACAGGGCGTCAGCCAGCTGGTCTCGGTAGATCTGAAAAAGGCGGAAACGCTGGTCGCGTAATCCGCTACTTTGGTGCGACCTTCTCTACCGGCCCGCCGGCTTTTTCCCAGGCCCCGAAACCCTCTTTCAGATGCGCGGCGTCAAACCCCATATCTTGCAGGGTTGCCACGGAAATTGCCGACCGCCAGCCTGAGGCACAATGAAAGACAAATTTCTTGTCTTGGGCAAACACGTCTTTGAAATAGGGGCTATCGGGATCGACCCAGAATTCCAGCATCCCGCGCGGACAGTGGAAACTGCCGGGGATAAAGCCGCTGCGCGCGCGTTCACGCGGATCGCGCAGATCAACGATCTGGACGGCGGGATCATTGACCATTGCGATGCCGTCTGCGGTTTCGATCTCTTCAATGCGCGCACGTGCGGCGGCGACCATTTCTGCGGCGGATGTTTTCAGGGCCATGGTATGTCCTTTGGGTTAGAGTTTTGACAGCAACGCAGGGGTGGGCCAGCCATCAACAGCCATGCCAAGGCGCGCCTGTTCGACACGCACGGCAGCACGGGTGGCAGCCCCCAGAATACCGTCGATGCCGCCCACATCATGCCCGCGGGCCTGCAGGCGGGTTTGAAGGTTTTTCATGTCACCGCCTTCAAGCCCCTGATCGGGGTTGCCCGCATCAAACACCTGTGCCCCCTGCAGTCGCGTGGCGAAATAGGCGGCGGTCATGACGTAGGTGAAACTTTGATTCCAATCGAAATAGACGCGGAAATTGGGATAGGCGAGGAAGGCCGGCCCCTTGTGCCCCTGTGGCAGCAGGATCGCCGCCTCAAGCCCGGCGTGCAGCGGGCCGTTGCGCGGTGTCACGCCAAGTGCCTGCCAGTCTTCGGTGGATTTAACGGTTTCGAGCCCGGTCAAGGACCAGTCGAACGTCGCAGGCATCGTTACCTCGGCCAACCACGGCTCCCCTGCGCGCCAGCCAAGATCCTGCAACATCTTGCCCCCCGACATCAGCGCATCAGGAGCAGAGGTTTTTAACGAAACCTTGCCGTCACCATCGCCGTCGACACCGTTTTCCAGAATATCACGGGGCAGCATCTGCACCATCCCGATCTCTCCGGCCCATGCCCCCGTGGTGCTGCGCGGATCAAACTGGCCCCGCGCGAAAAGTTCAATTGCGGCAAAGACCTGCGGGCGAAACAGCTCTGGTCGGCGGCAGTCATGGGCCAAGGTTACCAAAGCGTTGGCGGTGTTAAAGTCACCCTGAAAGCTGCCATAGTCGGTTTCAAACGCCCAGAAGGCCAGCAGCACGCCGCGATCAACGCCATAGTCGCGCTCGATCCGGTCAAAGATACTGTCATATCTTTCCCCATTTGCGCGGCCCCGGTTGATGCGGTCGTTTGAGATCAGGCGGCGCGAGAACTCAACGAAAGGCAGTTGAAATACACCCTGTTTGCGGTCCGCTTGCAGCACTGCGGGATCTTGGCGGACGCTGGCAAAGAATGCATCTGCAGTGGTTTGGGGAATGCCCTTTGCCACGGCCTCGGATTTCAGCCCCCCGATGAAATTGGTAAAGGACCCGCCGCATTCGGCTGCCGCGGAATGTGCCAGACCGGCAAACATAAGGGAAAATAACAAACGTCGCATCGAAGATCCTCAACCAAGTAACATCGCAATGACAAACAGAAGCGCCAGACCTGTCGCCCATGCCTGCCACAGGCGGGTGATGCAGGCATCAATATGGGGGGCACCAATAGTGCGCGCACCTCGCGGGTTCACCCATGCAAATTCCTGCATGATGCCATCATAGGCACGTGGCCCGGCAAGCGCCACAGCGATGGCACGCGACATTGCCGCCTCTGGCCAGCCAGCGTTGGGCGATTTATGCAGCCCCGCATCGCGGCGGATTGCGGGCCATTGCGACAGGCCATGCGCAGGCAAAGCGATCAGCAATGCGGTAAGGCGGGCGGGCACCCAGTTCAGCAAATCATCCAGCCGCGCGGCGGCCCATCCGAAATCGGCGAAACGGGGCCTGAGATATCCGATCATACTGTCAGCGGTATTGATCAACTTATAGACCAGCAGCCCGGGCAGCCCGCCGATCAGAAACCAGAAGGCGGGTGCAATCACCCCGTCGCTCAGGTTCTCGGCACCACTTTCAATGGCAGATCGTGCAACCGCCGGTGCGTCCATGTTCCGGGTGTCACGGCTGACAATCATTGCGACAGCCCGCCGCCCCTGCGGCAAGGACAGGCGCAGCCCGTCCGCAACAGCGCGGACATGTTGCACGAGTGACCGATGGGCCAGAAGGATGGCGGTAATGATCATTTCAACGATGGGGCCAAACAGGCTCAGCAATGCGCCAAGGATACAGCCCAGCATAACCAGCCCCAGCACTACGAAGATGCCTTTGCCCTTGCGGCCTGATCCACGGTTGAAACGTTGATCGCACCAGCCGATCAGCCGGCCCATCAAAACGGCGGGATGGGGCAGGCGGTTCCATAGCCATTTTGGCTCTCCAATGAGCGCATCAAGCACAAGCGCAATGATCAGGATGCAGGCGCTGCTCATGCCAGAGCGGCCTCCAGTTGTGGCCAGCGGTCGGTGGCCGGAAGGCCAAGACGCAGCCAGCGCGGATTATAGGGGAAGACCCTGCTCCAGATGTGGTGGCGGGCCAGACGGTCCTGCCATTGGCTGGCGTCCTCAACCTCGTAAAGCCGAAACAGCGATGTGCCGCCAACGGGTTTTGCACCCTGTTTGGTGAACAGCCTATCCAGCCGGATGGCATCCTGGGCCAGCCGCGTACGCGTGGCTTCCGCCCAGTTCAGATCGCGCAGGGCAGTGGTGCCGACCTCAAGCGCGGGCCCGGCAACGGCCCAAGGCCCCAGCATCCCAGCCAGCCGGTCCAGCAGCGCAGGATCGCCAATGACAAACCCAAGCCGCACCCCTGCCAAGCCCCAGAACTTGCCGAAACTTTTCAGGATCAGCGTGCCGGGTTTGGTGGCTTCGGCCATCAGTGTTCTATCCGGTGCAACATCACAGAAACTCTCGTCGATCACGCGTAAACTGCCGATGCAGTCCTGCGGTCCCCACAACCGGCCATCGGGGTTATTGGGGTGGACGTGCACGCTGGCGTCATGGGGGGCGGCATCACCCAGCTCCCAGCCTGCGGCCGCAAAACTGGCGGCGTGTTCATTATAGGTAGGGCCGGGAATGTTGACGTGCCCTGTCGTGGCAAGCAGGGGAATATGCGCAATGGCAACCGAGGCACCGGCAACGGGCAAAATACCCGCGCTGTCGGGCACGGACCAAAACTGGCGGGCCGCGTCGATCAGCGCATGCCGTGCTGCCACATCCGGCAGGGCAGTCCAGGCGGCTTGTGGGATCGGGGGCAGGGGGTAGGGATCGGGGTTGATGCCCGTCGACAGATCCAGCCAGCTTTCGCGGTTGCCGCCGAAACGGTCGATCGCGGCGTCCAGATTGCCGCCATGGTCGCGCTTGTCCTGCATCTATCTGGCGTATCCTTTACAAACCCTTCCGGCAAAGCGGTGCCGTTACCTTGCACTGGCAGAGCGGAAAAACGCCGCTTTTTCAAGGGAAGTTTTGGTTGGTTAATCCTTTGTGGTCCGAATTAACGCTTTGTTAACGAAAAACAGGGACGACAGGCTTATGAGTGCCGAGCATCATATCCTAGCGCAGGTGCAGGACAGCTTCATGAGGGTCTTGATTGTGGAAAGCCGACCCGAGCTTTGTGCGCTTTGGCAGCGGCATCTTGAGCGTCACGGGATGCAGGTAAGCTGTATGACCACACAGAACGCGGCAATGGCCTATGTTGCTGAATATAAGGTGGATATCATCATTCTGGATCTGGTGATCGAAGGTGGGTCTGCACTGGCGGTCTCTGATTTTGCGGCACTAAACCAACCCGATGCGCGGATCATCTTTGTGACCAACACCAGCTTTTTCTCGGATGGATCAATCTTTGGCCTTGCGGCAAATGCACGGGCCTTTCTGCCTGCTGGCACTCCGCCGGAAGATCTGGCCGTCATGGTCGAACATTATGGCACCCAAGGCCGCCAGTTTCATGCGCGTTCGTGAGGGGCGTTAAAATCAAGCTGGGGGTTTATCGGGATGATCCGGTTTGGATTGATGGTTTCATGGCTGTAGTGATAATGGCGCACAATGTGATCCATGTTCACCGTCGCGGCAATACCGGGCGTTTGATACAATGCGCGGGTATAGGCCCACAGGTTCGGGTAATCCACGATCCGGCGGCGGTTACATTTGAAATGCAGATGATACACCATGTCGAACCGCACCAGTGTCGGGAACAGCCGCCAATCGGCCTCGGTCAGCTGTGCACCCATCAGATAGCGGTTCTTTGACAACCGCTGCTCGATCCAGTCAAGCGTGTCAAACAATGGCACAACTGCCTCGTCATAGGCATCCTGTGTGGTGGCAAATCCGCAGCGATACACGCCGTTGTTGAAACTGTCGTAGATGCGGTCGTTCACCGGATCGATGGCGTCGCGCAGGTCCGCGGGCCAGTAGTCCTGAGTATTTCCGGTAACATCATCAAACGCGCTGTTGAACATGCGGATAATTTCAGAGCTTTCGTTGGACACAATGGTGCCCTGCACCTTGTCCCACAGGATCGGCACGGTCACCCGGCCGCTGAACGCAGGATCTGCGCGGGTATAGATGTCGCGGGCAAATGGCAGACCAAAAAGCGTGTCGCCCGTGGCACCGGGATAGCCGTCGTAAAACGTCCAGCCGTCGCTTAGCATTTCGGGATGTACCACGCTGATGGTGATGTGATCACTCAGGTCTTTCAGCGCACGAAAGATCAGGGTGCGGTGAGCCCATGGGCAGGCATAGCTGACGTAAAGATGATACCGCCCGCTTTCTGCCTTGAACCCTGCCTGCCCTGAGGGACCCGCAGTGCCATCGGCGGTGACCCAATTGCGAAACTGCGCAGCGGAGCGTTCGAATTTGCCACCAGAAGACTTGGTATCATACCATTTGTCCTGCCATTTTCCGTCGACCAACAGCCCCATGTTTCATGCTCCTTTGCCTGTTAGCGGGATTGTAGCCTTATTGTCATACTCTGCCCATATCAGTCGGAGGCGCAGCGGGGCTGCATCAGTGCACAGCCCGAATTCGGTTGATTTTTCTGTGGCATAGGCCACGTTAGGAGTATTGGGGTGGAGATGTATATGGAAGCGATGTTGTCGAAAGAGATACTTGCGGGGCTTGAGGCCGCGCGCCGCGAAAACCTGCGCCGTGCGTCAAGGTTGCGTCTGGAGGTCGAGGGGCAAAGCTATCCTGTGCTGCGCAAGTGGAAAAGCGGGTTTGCGGTTGCGGCTGAAAATGCGCCGCATCTGCGTGGATTGGTGGATTTGTTCGACGGCGGAGACCACCTATTTCAATGCCTGATTGTCGCAAGTCAGGAAGAAGAAGGTGAAATGCAGTTTGAATTCAAACGTGCGACCGCTGTTGCAACAGCAGCCGCGCTTGATTTTGAACGCGCCTTTGACGCGCCGGTGGCCCTGATCGCCGCAGACTAGAGGCGGCGAAAGTCAGGCCGGTTTGGCAAGTTCCTTGAACCGCGCGCGGGCCTGCGAGAAGGAAAGCAGCCTTCTGCCTTCCTCGTCCCATAGGTGCAGGCGGGCATTGGCCAGACTTTCGCGGATCGTCATCCGGTTGCCTTCGGCCAGATCACTGTGATCACGCAGCACCTCGGGCAAGCGGTAAAACGGGATGCGGCTGTATAGATGGTGCACGTGATGCACCCCGATATTGGCGCTAAGCCATTGCAGGATCGATGGCATTACATAGTGCGAGCTGCCATGCAAAGCGGCCTCGTGCAATTGCCAGTCCTCATCATTTTCCCAATGGGTCGTTTCAAACTGGTGCTGAACGTAGAACAGCCAGACACCGGCAGTCGCGGCCAACAGGGTCGAAGGTACAAAGATCAACAGAATCGGCATCAGTCCGCCGAAGTACAGAATCGCCGCAAGGGCCGCGAGGATCACCAGATTGGTGCCCATGGCGCTGATCCAGTAGCGCAGATTGTTCATCAAACCCAAGGGGATACGGTTTTGCAGAAAGAACAGATATCCCGGCCCAAGACCAAAGAGAATGATCGGGTGGCGGTAGAGGCGGTAGATCAGACGTTCAACCGTCCCGGCCTCGCGATACTCGGCCAATGTCATCGTATGAACATCGCCCATGCCCCGGCGTCCAAGGTTGCCCGAAGAGCTGTGGTGAATCGAATGGGTGCGTTGCCAGACATCATAAGGCGTAAGCGTCAGCACCCCCAACGCGCGGCCCAGCCAGTCACTCAGCGTGCGGTTCTTGAAGAAGGCACCATGGCCACAATCATGCTGGATCGCGAAAAGGCGCAGCAAAAACGCGGCATTCAGCAGGGAAAGGCCAAAGGTCAGCCAATAGCTGACGGAGAGGGAGAGCCATGCAAGTATCCAGATCAGCAAAAACGGACCGATCGTTGCGGCCAGCTCGAAAGAGCTGCGCCAGCTGCTTGGTTCACGGTATTCGGCCAGAATTTTGACCCAGTCTCTTGCAGCGCGCGTTTCGGCCTGCGGCGGTGTGGTAGGGGAATTTTCGGACATGTGCCTGTTTTTCATTGTTGTTAGCCCCCTTCATAGAGCAATCGCCGGTTCACGCAAACGACACTTGCGCGATGAACCTTAATAATCTGTTCAGGGGTAATTTTCGGCGGCTTTCTGCGCTATGCAGACAGTAATACGGCTTTGTTGATGCGTAATCCGGCGTTCACCGCATGGTAGGTTGCACGCGGGGGATGTGCCGCTGTGTCGACATGTCGCATCAGCCAGCCGTGGCCCTGTAGCTGTTTGAAGGTTTGCGACAGTGCGCGGTCGGTGATGGCAGGCAGGGCTGTCTTGATCTGAGTAAAGGAACGCGGTTCCGGGCTGACCGTCAGGACCGGCAGTGTCCATGCGCGTCTCAGCAAGGGGGCGTCCTGTTCATCGGGTACAGCACACAATACGCGATGCGCCATGGCGGCGGCTTCGATGCCATTTGGCGTCAGGCGGTATTCCGGTCGCAAGGGGTGACCATGCCCCGGATTGCGCTCCAACAGACCAAGGTCGATCAAGTGATGCAGGCTTTGGGTAAAGGCCGTGCGCCCTGCCTTGGTGGCTTGCAACAAGGCAGCCTGTCGTCCGGGAACGCCCTGATCCAGCAGAGCGAGAATGCGCAGCGACCATGCGCGCGTTGTAATCTTGACAATCAGATTTATGTCCATAAAGTATAGTATATATAATTTTTATACAAAGGAAAAGCCCATGTCTGTTGTAACCGTTGATGACCAGATCACCATTGCGCTGTCGGTCCGTGACCGCCACGCAAGTGCGAAATGGTATGAGGAGATGCTGGGGTTTTCACTGAATGTTCATATAGATGACGCCGGGTGGAGCGAGATGTCCACAAATACCAAAGGCGTTGTTCTGGGTCTGGGAGAGCAGGCAGAGCCGGTACCGGGCAACGCGGTGCCGGTATTTGGTGTGGCCGACATCGCCGCTGCCCGCAGTGCCTTGGAAGGGGCGGGCGTGAAGTTCGACGGGCCGACCGAAACCATGGAAGGTATGGTCAGCCTCGCCTCTCTCTATGACCCCGACGGCAACGCCCTGATGATTGCGCAGGACCTGTCCAAAGGGGGCTGATCCTGATCCGCGAGAGCCTATTGCAGGTCGCGGAACGCCTCTGCCAGACGGGTGCACGCCTCTTGCACCCGTGCACGGGGCGTGGCGATGTTGAACCGCAAAAAGCTCTCGCCACCTTTACCAAAGGTAGGGCCGTGATTGACTGCGATCTTGGCATCTTCCTGAACGCGGCGGGTGAATTCATCCCGCGCCATGCCAGTATCGGCAAAATCGACCCAAGCGAGATAGGTGGCCTCAAGGTTCATCGACTTCAGCCCCGGTATGGCATTGACCGCCTCATCAAACAGCTGCCGGTTGCCATCCAGATAGGTGACCAGATCATCCACCCAAGCGGCCCCTTCCGGCGAATAGGCGGCAGTTGCCATGAACAACCCGAAAGAGTTCGCTGACAGCCCCATTGCCATCATCCGTGCGGCAAACTTCGCCCGCAAATCAGGGTCTTCGATGATCACATTGCCCGAATGGCTACCTGCAATGTTGAATGTCTTGGTGGTGGCGGTCATCATCACCAGCCGATCCTTGATGTCCTCGATATGCGCCATCGGGATGTGAGAGTTACCAGGCATCACCAGATCATGGTGGATCTCGTCAGAGACCAGAATCAGATCATGTCGTTTGGCAAAATCGGCGACACCTTGCAGCTCTGCACGGCTCCAGACACGGCCACCGGGGTTATGCGGTGAACACAGGATCAGCATCTTTTCGCCGCCGGTCATCTGCGCGTCCCAGGCGTCAAAGTCCATTTCATACCGGCCCGCGACCACCGGCATCTCGCATTCAACGACCTTGCGGCCCGCCGCTTCGATGACCCGTGCAAAGGCGTGATATACCGGGGTGAACAAAACCACCCCGTCACCGGCATCCGTATAGGCGTCCACACACATCGCCGTGCCATTCACCAGACCATGGGTGGTAAAGATCCAGGAGGGGTCAATCTCCCAGTTATGGCGCGTTTTCATCCACCACTGGATTGCGTTCAGGTATTTGCTGTCATCGCCGAAATACCCGTAAACCCCATGATCAGTCATATCCCGCACGGCTTGCTGCACCACCGCGGGCGGACGGAAATCCATGTCCGCAACCCACATCGCGATCCCCTCATCACGTGGCACACCATAAAGCGCCTCCATCTTGTCCCACTTGGCACAATGGGTGTTACGGCGGTCGATGATTTCGTCAAAACTCATGGGGGATGCTCCTGTTGGTCAAAGCGCAAGCTAGCAACTGACCGGCGGGCTGCAACCCCTTGCTTGCACAGACAGGGGGCTTGGCCTACATCAGCCCCATGAAACGCTCGATCCTTTTGCACCCCGACCCGCGCCTCAAGAAACTGGCCAAACCCGTTGCTGATCTCAGTGACGATTTGCGTCTGTTGGCGGATGATATGCTGCGCACCATGTATGAGGCCCCCGGCATCGGGCTGGCCGCACCGCAGGTCGGTGTGCTGGACCGGGTGATCGTGCTGGATTGCGTCAAGGAAGAGGGTGAGAAACCCCGCCCGCTGGTGATGTTCAATCCACGCATTCTGGCCAGTTCAGACGAGGAAAACACTTATGAGGAAGGCTGTTTGTCGCTGCCTGACCTTTATGCCGATGTGACCCGCCCCAAGGTGGTGGATGTGGAGTGGATGGACCGTGACGGCAACGCCCAAAGCGAAACCTTCGACGGGCTGTGGGCGACTTGTGTGCAGCATGAAATTGACCATCTGGATGGCAAGCTGTTCATTGACTATCTGAAACCGCTGAAACGACAGATGATGACCCGCAAGATGGTGAAACTGAAACGTGAACTGGCACGCGGATGAGCATCCTGCCGATCCTGCTCTGGCCTGATCCGCGTCTGGTCGAGACAGCCGTGCCGGTCGAAGAGATCACACCACAGATCGAAACATTGGCTGCCGATATGCTGGAAACCATGTATGCCGCCCCCGGTCGTGGGCTGGCCGCACCGCAAGTTGGCGTGATGCAGCGGATTTTTGTGATGGACGCTGGCTGGAAAGAAGGCAAATCCGACCCGCTGGTCTGTATCAACCCGATGTTGCAGGAAATCAGCGAAGAGCGGCAGGTCAATGATGAAGGCTGCCTCAGCATTCCGGGGGTGACGGCATCCGTGAACCGGCCCGCACAGGTTCAAATGGTTTGGACCGGCCTGAACGGCGGGCGTTATGTCCAAAGTTTTGACGGCTTTGCCGCCGCCTGCGTTCAGCATGAACTGGATCATCTGGACGGGGTGGTCACCTTTGATCACCTTGCGGCTGACGATCGCACGGCCCTGATTGCGGAGTATAACGCACAATGACAGTCCGCAAAATCCTGCAATGGCCCGACAAACGTCTGCGTACAAAAGCCGAAGAGGTAAGCGAGATCACCGATGAAATTCGCACGATCTGGCAGGATATGGTCGATACCATGGATGCCATGCCGGGCGTGGGGCTTGGCGCGCCGCAGATCGGTGTGATGCTGCAACTGGCCGTGGTCGATGCCTCCAGTGACCGGAACAAACGGATCCTGATGGCAAATCCGCAGATCATCGAATCCTCGGCAAAACCAAATGTGCATGAAGAGGCGAGCCCCTGTTTGCCCGGTGTATCGGCCAAGATCACCCGCCCGCGCGCGGTCTCTGTGCGCTATCTGAACGCTGATGGTGTGATTGCGCGGGGTGAATTTGTCGGATTGGAAGCAACCAGCGTGCAGCACCAGATCGACCATCTGGCGGGGCGGATGTATTTTGACAAGCTCAGCAAGACCAAACGCGACATGCTGCTGCGCAAGGCGCAAAAACTTAAAGGTTAAACAAGGCCTTTGGCCGTGAACAGGAGGTAGCTATGCGTATCATTTTCATGGGAACGCCGGATTTCTCTGTGCCTGTTCTGGATGCTTTGGTTGGGGCCGGGCACGAGATTGCGGCGGTCTATTGCCAGCCGCCCCGTCCGGCAGGACGCGGTAAAAAGGATCGCCCGACTCCGGTGCATGCCCGCGCAGAGGCGCTGGGCCTTGAGGCGCGTCATCCGGTATCCTTGAAAACCGAAGAGGCACAGGCGGACTTCGCCGCATTAAACGCGGATATCGCCGTGGTGGTGGCCTACGGGCTGATCCTGCCGCAGGTCATTCTGGACGCACCGAAAAAGGGATGTCTCAACATCCATGCCAGCCTGTTGCCGCGTTGGCGTGGGGCTGCACCGATTCACCGCGCCATCATGGCTGGTGATGCGATGACTGGGGTCTGCATCATGCAGATGGAAGCGGGGCTGGACACAGGGCCGGTGCTGCTGCGCCGCGAAACCGCGATTGGCGCAGCGGAAACCACCGCGCAACTGCATGACCGCCTCAGCGAGATGGGGGCGGACGCAATTGTCGAAGCGCTGGACAGGCTTGATGCGCTGACGCCCGAACCACAGCCTGACGAGGGCGTCACCTATGCCGCCAAGATCGACAAGGCCGAGGCGCGGATCGACTGGACCCGCCCTGCAGTGGAAATCGATCGGCTGATCCGTGGCCTGTCTCCCTTTCCGGGGGCCTGGTTTGAACAGGGGGGGACACGGGTGAAAGCCTTGGGCTCATCGCTTGCTGATGGGGTGGGGCAGGCGGGCGAGGTGCTGGATTCTGGCATGCGCGTCGCCTGTGGTACAGGGGCGGTGCAATTGACCCGCTTGCAACGGGCCGGAAAGGCAGCGCAGGATGTGGCAAGTTTTCAAAGCGGCGCTCAGATCGCCGTGGGCACCTTGTTAAACGGAGAGTAGCACTATGTTTCTGGTTCTGTTTGGCACTGTCGTGATTGCCGGGATCGTCGGCTATACGGCGGAACGGACCGGCTGGACCCATAACGGTTATCTTCAGTCGATCATCATCTGCGTGGGTGGGGCGTTTCTGTTCTATTTTATCCGCATCATGTTCGGCCTTGGCTTTGCCTCACCGGGGATGAATGCCATCTTGTCCTCAATCGGGGCGCTGATCATTGTGCCGTTTCACTGGCGGAAATGAGTTTAAGGAACGATGAAGGCGAAACGGCGCGTTCAGCTTTTGGGCGGTGTGCTTTTGTAGACCGGCAGGTGCCAGCCGAAGGTCAGTGACCCGGCGCGCAGCACCCAGGTCACGGCGGCACAGGCAAGCAGGGCAAATGGTGTCTCGACAAGGTAGAATTTTGCGATGTTGGCCGTGGCCGCACCGGCGAAAGCGGCGGTGATGTAAAGCTCCCCCTGTTTCAGGACCAGGGGAACCTCGCCCACCACCACGTCGCGCATCAGACCGCCCATGCAGCCAGTGATCATGCCCATCAGGATCACAATTGTGGGCGAGTGACCAAGGCCAAGCGCCACGCCAACACCCGCCGCAACCGCAAAGGCCAGCGCAAAACTGTCCAGCCAGATCAAGGCGCGCAGACGGCTTTCAAAGATATGCGCGGTGAAGAAGATGACCAACGCCGCAGCACCGGCAACCCCCAGATAGGTTGGATTGGCGATCCAGAAAATCGGATTGCGGTCCAGCAGCAGATCGCGGATCGTCCCACCCCCCAAGGCCGTGAGACAGGCGATAAAGGCAAAGCCGACCAGATCAAGCTGGGCGCGGCTGGCGACCAGTGCACCGGTCACCGCAAAGACAAGAACGGAACTATAATCCAGAAGGGTGACAAGCGTCATGGTTTGAATGGAGCCATGCCCGCGCGGGCCAGAGCGTCGGCGCGTTCGTTCTCAGGGTGGCCTGCGTGGCCCTTGACCCATTCCCATGTGACCCGATGGCGGGCGTTTGCCGCGTCCAGCCGTTGCCAGAGTTCCACGTTTTTCACCGGCTTTTTCGCGGCGTTCTTCCAGCCATTTTTCTTCCAGCCGAAAATCCACGAGGTGATGCCATTTTTGACATAGTTGCTGTCGGTCACAATGGTGATCTCCGTGTCGCGGTCCAGCGTCTCAAGCGCGTGGATTGCCGCCAGAAGCTCCATCCGGTTATTGGTGGTCTGTGCCTCACCACCTTTTAATTCACGTTCTTTCACAAGGGTTTCGCCATCCTTGGCCTGCATCAAAGCCCCCCAGCCGCCGGGGCCGGGATTGCCTGAACAGGCACCGTCAGTATAGGCGTATAACTTAGCCATGGGCGGCCAGTCCGATCCAGTCGGCAACGGCGCCGTCCAACCCTGTGTCACGGCCTCTGCGACTGCCGGTCACGGTGAATCCTGCTTTATTCAACAAAGCTGTCAGTTCCTTTTCAGTGTAATAGGTATAAAGGCGGCCGAGCCTGTCACGTTTGCTGCCTTCACCGGATTTCAGCGCAATGTGGAAGACGCCGCGCGGTTTCAGGGCGCGGTGCAGGGCGGCCAGATGGGTTGGCATCTCCGCCCGCGCCGCATGCAGCAGGCTGAAGTTGGCCCAGATACCATCGTAGATATCGGTGCCGGTGATCTGATCAAATCGGGCAAGCTGCGCCGTCACCCCTTTGTGCTGATCCGCCAGATCGACCATCTCTTGCACTGCATCTGTGGCGGTGACCTGATGCCCTTGGGCGGCAATGGCGGCGGCAAAATGGCCCGGACCACAGCCCAGATCCAGCACATGTGCATTCTGCGGCAGTGCCGAGAGAAAGGCGGGCAGCATGGTATCCTTGTCGACAGAGGCACTGACCAGCTCGGCATAGGTCGCAGCCTTGGCGGCATAGGTTTTTAGGGTCTCGTCATCGCTCACAGGAATATACCGATGCCGAGGCAGATCAGAACAACCACTGTCAACTGCACACGCAGGGTCATCCACCAGCTTGGGGTCAGGCCCCATCGGTAAAAAGCGTAATCCAGCAGCAACAGGCCGACAAACCCTGTGGCGAGGTTGACCAAGGCGGATGTCACACCAACGCCTGGCATAAAGAACCACCAGAGGGCGGGCAGGACCGAAAGCGTATATGCAGCAAGCGCCTGCATCCCGCGGGCATTGGTGGCAAAACCAAACAGCACACCGGACATAAACGGCAGGATGATGCCCCCATAGCGGATCATGATCAAACGTCCCTCGCCCAACAACAGCTTTGGAATAGGCCAATCGGGCACGGCAAACAGATCAACCACCAGCAGGGCCGCCCAGATGAACGGGATCAGCCCGGCCAGCCCAAGCAATAGAGCGGGAGCGGGGATGCGGCCCAGCATCTGCATCAGGCGGTGGCGCGCAAAATGCGCGGCACTTTGAATTCGACGTTTTCCTGCGCGGTTTCGACCAGTTCTTGCGTCACCGCGTATCTCTCCTCAAAGGCGGCGATCACCTCGTTGATCAACACCTCGGGGGCAGAGGCACCGGCGGTGATCCCAATGCTGCGGATGCCGTCAAGGCTGCGCCAGTCGATGTCATCTGCACGTTGCACCAGCTGCGCATAGGCGCAGCCCGCGCGCGCACCAACCTCGACCAGACGTTTGGAGTTGCTGGAGTTTGGCGCCCCCACCACCAGCATGGCGTCACATTTCGGGGCCATCGCCTTGACCGCTTCCTGACGGTTGGTGGTGGCGTAACAGATGTCTTCTTTATGGGGTCCGACGATGGCGGGAAAACGTGCATTAAGTGCTGCGACAATCTCTGCTGTGTCATCCACGCTTAGGGTGGTTTGTGTCACATAAGCCAGTTTGGCCGGATCGCGCACTGTCACATTGGCAACATCGGCAGGGGTTTCGACCAACAGAACCTCACCATCGGGCAACTGCCCCATGGTGCCGACGGTTTCAGGGTGGCCCGCATGGCCGATCATAATCATCTGCAATCCGGCGTCCGCATGGCGCTGTGCCTCGATATGGACTTTGCTGACCAGCGGGCAGGTGGCGTCGACATAGACCATCTGACGCGCCGCTGCGGCGGAGGGGACGGATTTCGGCACACCATGGGCAGAGAAAATCACCGGGCGGTCGTCCGGGCATTCGTCCAGCTCTTCCACAAACACCGCGCCTTTGTCGCGCAACCCGTCGACAACAAACTTATTGTGCACAATTTCATGGCGCACAAATACCGGCGCGCCCCATTTTTCCAAGGCCATTTCGACGATCTTGATTGCACGGTCAACGCCTGCACAAAACCCGCGCGGAGCGGCAAGATATAGGGTCAATGGGGGCTTGGTCATCGGGGCTTCCTTCGTTGCGACCAGACCTAATGGCTTGCGGCGGACAGGTCCAGCCCGTGCGTAATCAGCCCGCGAATTGAGGTCATGAGGGTGCCAGAAATCAGAAAGGTTAACGGACCTCAACTAAGGGTTGGATTTTTTGGTGGATTATGTCAACATAACTGCGAAAATGCAGCAGAGGAGGTCAAAACGAGACCATTTGTATCATTCGTAGGCAGTCTGACTGTGTTAAGGAAGAAACCTGATAGATGGAGCAAAAGCCCGCAAACGCACGGTTGATTGTACAGAACTGAAAGTACAGGCAATGCGACTATTAGCAGTAGACGATGACGAGCTGATCCTAGAGCTGGTTGAGGTATTCCTTGGCACAATAGGATATGACGATGTTGAGTATGTTACTTCTGGTGCAGAAGCGCTGAGGGCGATCAACGAAGCAAAGACACCTTTTGATTGCATCCTCCTGGATATTCAAATGCCCGGCATGACCGGTATCCAACTGATACCGTTGGTGCGCGCAATTGACGCCTATGCGTTCACCCCGATTATCATGCTGACCGCGATGGTAGACCGCAACTGGATCGCGCAGGCCTTTGCGGTAGGTGCCTGGGACTACGTGGCGAAACCCTTTGAACTGTTTGAACTGGAAAGCCGGCTGCATGCAGCAGAACTGAGGATCGCCGAAACCGAGCGCTTTTTCGCACGGCCTGAAAATGCACCGGCACAGCTGGAGATTGCCGCAAAAAAGCAGATTGCGTTACCCTGTGCACAGGAAGGTGAAGAGGTTACCAAACGCGGCCTGGTTCTGGAGGATGCATTTGAAAACTGTGTGCAGCGTATCATCAGCCAGGCGGGGTCGGATCTGCGGATATTTGCCATCGAACTGGATCGCTTTAACAGCAAGCTATGTGACCTAAATGCAGAGACGCAGGCGTCTTATCCCGCTGAAATGGCGCTGCAACTCAGTGGCGTTCTGGCCCCTCAACAAGCGATTGTGACCTATCGGGGAAATGGGCGATTTCTGGCTTTGTCCTATGCGGTGGATAACATGGATATCACGCGGCTGGATAAGCTGGTCAAAAAGGCCGCGCGCAAAACCGATAAGCGGATATTCAAACCCGGATCACCAAAGACCGCGTTTCGTACCGGACAGGCGCGCGGATCTGATGTGCCCCATGGGACCGACCCGCTGCACATCATCCACGTTGCAGAGGAAAGCCTGCAAGAGGCCTGAACCGGGGCGATTGGCAAGAGGTATTGGCGATTTTGTTAAGGGATTGAAAAACGGTCTGCGTTTGGGCGCAGACCTTTTTTACTCACTCCGGACGCGGGGTGAAATCACTCTCGCGGGGGGGGCGGCCGATCACATCTTTCAAGTCTTCAAGTTCGATGAAGTTATCAACCTGACGGCGCAACTCGTCTGAGATCATGGGCGGCTGGCTGCGAATCGTAGAGACACAGGACACGCGCACACCCTGCCGTTGCAGGCTTTCCACCAGCGGGCGGAAATCACCGTCGCCAGAGAAAATCACAATGTGATCCACATGCGGTGCCAGTTCCATCGCGTCAACGGCCAGCTCGATGTCCATGTTCCCTTTGACTTTCCGGCGACCCATGCTGTCGGTATATTCCTTGGCCGGTTTGGTCACCATCGAGAAACCATTGTAGTTCAACCAGTCCACCAGCGGGCGGATCGGGGAATATTCATCGTTTTCCAAAAGGGCAGTGTAATAGAACGCGCGTAGCAACTTGCCCCGGCGCATGAACTCGTGGCGCAGCAACTTATAATCGATGTCAAACCCAAGCGTCTTTGCAGCCGCATAGAGGTTAGAGCCATCAATAAAGAGCGCTAGTCGCTCGTCTTTATAAAACATTTGTGCCCTTCCGGCGACAGCGTCGCCAAACTCTGAACTATCACGTAACAACCGTGTCAGAACGTAATGTAGTCATGCGCCTGAAAAGAAGTAGCGCCGAACTTAAAATACTGCCCAACAACTCTGGGCCGCCTAACTAAGGATTTTTGACCATGCCGCAAGCCCAAGATCACGGGGAAAAGAGCGGTTCCTCGCTCATATCCCATCCCTGTATGCTTTTGGCGCTTGGCGCTAACCTGACGTCAAATGTGGGGGCGCCTGAAATTACCCTCCGGGCGGCGCTGAAGCTGCTTAAACTAAACGGCGCGACGATTCGCGCTAAGAGTGCGTTATATAGTACACCTGCATTTCCTGCGGGCAATGGTCCTGATTATGTCAATGCTGCTGCCAGAATCAGCGCGCCCTGGGACGCGGCACAGGCTCTGGCGGTTTTGCACGATATCGAAGCCGAATTTGGCCGCACCCGTGAAACCCGCTGGGGCCAGCGCACACTTGATCTGGATCTGATTGCCTTTGCTGATCAGGTGCTGCCGGACAGGCAAACATATAGGGAATGGCGCGATTTACCTGCGGATGCCCAACGAACAACGGTTCCGCAGGAATTGATCCTGCCGCATCCGCGTCTTCAGGACCGCGCCTTTGTCCTTGTTCCCTTGGCTGATGTCGCCCCCGATTGGGTGCATCCGGTATTGAAATTGAGTGTCACAGAAATGCGCGATGCGCTGGATCCCGCTGACCTTGCAGCGGTGCGTGTGCTGTCAGAAGATGTGTAGAATAACGGCTTGTAAATCTGGCCAAAGCAGCCTAAATACCCCACTTCTGACTGACCCTTGTGATATTGGAGGCTTCCATGGCCCGCGTTACCGTAGAAGATTGCGTTGATAAAGTTCCGAACCGTTTCGAGCTTGTCATGCTGGCGGCCCACCGTGCGCGTGAAATCTCTGCCGGTTCTGCCGTTACTGTCGACCGCGACAATGACAAGAACCCGGTTGTATCGCTGCGCGAGATTGCGGATGAGACACAGTCAGCAGATGACCTGCGTGAGCGTCTGATCGAAAGCAACCAGAACCAGATCGAGGTTGATGAACCCGAAGAGGACGCAATGGCGCTTCTAATGGGTGCCGAACAGGACAAGCCCGAAGAAGACAGCATGTCCGAAGAGATGCTGCTGCGGCAATTGATGGCGGCACAAGGGCAGGGCTAACCCCCGCCCGCCGCATGCGGGTCAAGAGGCAGTTTGATGGACACCACCGAAATCACTGCCGATGATCTTGTCGCGCTTGTCCGGCGCTACAACCCAAAGACCAATGAAAAACAGATTCGCGCCGCCTATGACTACGGCGCGGAAATGCACGATGGGCAGTTTCGCCATTCGGGTGAAGCCTATTTCACCCATCCCGTTGCTGTCGCCGCGATCCTGACCGAACAGCAACTGGATGATGCGACAATCATCACCGCCTTGCTGCACGACACCATCGAGGACACGCCAGCCTCCTATACAGAGGTGGAAAAGCTGTTCGGTGCAGAGGTTGCCGAACTGGTTGACGGGGTGACCAAACTTACCAACCTGCAACTCAATTCCACCGAAACAAAACAGGCCGAAAACTTTCGCAAACTGTTCATGGCGATGTCCAAGGACTTGCGGGTCATTCTGGTCAAACTGGCGGATCGTCTGCACAATATGCGCACGATCAAGGCAATGCGCCCTGAAAAACAGGCGCAAAAGGCCCGCGAAACCATGGACATCTATGCGCCGCTTGCCGGTCGCATGGGGATGCAATGGATGCGCGAAGAGTTGGAGGATCTGTCATTCCGTGTCCTGAACCCGGAAGGGCGCGCCAGCATTATCCGCCGGTTTATCACCCTGCAACGCGAAGCGGGTGATGTGATCCAGCGGATCACCGGTGACATGCGCCACGAGCTTGAAGAAGCGGGCATCGAAGCCGAGCTGTTCGGACGTGCCAAAAAACCCTATTCCGTCTGGCGCAAGATGCAGGAAAAAGAACTGAGTTTTTCCCGGCTGTCCGACATTTATGGCTTTCGTATCCTGACGGCGAGCGAGGAAGATTGTTACCGTGCCCTGGGTGTGATCCACGGCCGCTGGCGGGCGGTGCCGGGCCGTTTCAAGGATTACATCAGCCAGCCGAAATCCAACGGATACCGCTCGATCCACACCACCGTGTCAGGGCGCGACGGAAAACGTGTCGAGGTCCAGATCAGAACCCGCCAGATGCATGACGTTGCCGAAACCGGCGTTGCGGCGCATTGGTCCTATCGTGATGGAAAACGGTCCAAAAACCCGTTTGCGGTTGATCCGGCGAAATGGATATCGCAGCTGAACGAACAATTTGACGCCGAAGAAAACCACGAGGATTTTCTCGAGGCCGTCAAACTGGAAATGTACGCGGATCAGGTGTTTTGCTTCACGCCCAAGGGTGATGTGGTCAAACTGCCCCGCGGGGCGACGCCGATTGATTTTGCCTATGCAATCCACACCCGTATCGGGAACTCCTGTGTCGGGGCCAAGGTGGATGGGATGCGGGTGCCGCTTTGGACCCGTGTGAAAAACGGCCAGTCGATTGAAATCATCCGTGCGCAGGGCCAGACGCCACAGGCGACATGGCTGGACATTGCCACCACCGGCAAGGCGAAATCCGCCATCCGCCGGTCCCTGCGGGAAGAAGACCGCGCGCGCTTTGTCAAACTTGGCAGGGAATTGGCGCGTTCCGCTTTTGCGCAGGTGGGCAAGCGGGCAACGGAAAAGGCACTGCGCACTGCGGCAAAAAGTCTGCGGTTTGATGGGGCGGATGACCTGCTCGCCCGCCTTGGCAGCTCAGAGATCACCGGACGGCAGGTCGTGCAATCGGTCTATGCGGATCTTGCTCCGAAACAGGGGGCCGAGGTGGACGCCACCCGGTCGGTTGTGGGTCTTGAACCCGGTCAAAGTTTCGCCCGTGCCTCTTGTTGTACCCCGCTGCCGGGGGAACGTATTATCGGCATCACCTTCAAAGGCGAAGGGGTGACGGTACATGCCATTGATTGCGAAAGGCTGGCCGAATATGAGGACCAGCCCGAACGCTGGATCGACCTGCGCTGGCACGAGGGGAATCACCCTGCCGTCTATGGCACGGTGCTTGATCTGACGATGGGCAACGGTGCGGGCGTTTTAGGACGCATCTGCACCTTGATTGGCGAAGCATCTGCCAATATCTCAGACTTGGAGTTTCTGGAACGCAAACCCGATTTTTACCGCCTTCTGATTAATCTTGATCTTAGGGACGTGGCACATCTGCACAGTCTGATGCTGACACTGGAGGCGGAAAGTGACATCGCTGCGATTTCACGATATCGCAAAATTGACGCCATTTCGCCCAGCCGGTGACGCGTGCAAACACCATGCCTATAGAGGCCAACGAAAGACCGATGCAGGACAGCTGAGTTGATATTCAAACGCCGCGACCCAAAACCGACGTTACGTGCGGTGGCCGAATTTTTATGGCCCCGTGGCGGTTGGACGCGTGCATTTCACTATGTCAAACACCGCATGCGCCGTCTGCCCGACAGCCCGGAGCGGATTGCACGTGGCGTCTGGGCCGGTGTGTTTGTGACCTTTACCCCGCTATTCGGGTTTCACTTTCTTGTTGCCGCCTTGCTGGCCAAACTGATGAAGGGCAATATCCTTGCCTCTTTGATGGCCACATTTGTCGGCAACCCGTTTACCTTTGTGTTTATCGCCCTGTCATCGCTCAAGACCGGGCACCTGTTGCTGGGCACCGAACTGCCCGATGGCGAGTTGCGCGCACTTAGCCGTAAGTTCGCCGGGGCGGGCAGTGACCTTTGGCATAACTTCGTGTCGATCTTCACCGCTGCTGAAATGGATTGGTCCAGCCTGTCGATTTTTTCCCGTGATGTCTTCTATCCCTATCTGATCGGTTCGATCATTCCGGGCGTCACCTGCGCAACCATCGCTTATTATCTGGCAGTTCCGCTGCTTCAGGCGTATCAAAAACGTCGACGGGGGTTGATTAAGGCCAAGTTTGAAGCGCTCAAGCAGAAAGCCGCGGCAAAAGCGGATGCCAAGCGCAAGGTCGACGAGGCCAAGTAGGAGATACAGATAAATGGGATCGAACGAAAAACTGCGCCTTGGCGTCAACATTGACCATGTCGCAACCGTGCGCAATGCGCGCGGCGGGGCCTATCCTGATCCATTGCGTGCCGCCAAGATTGCCGAAGCCGCAGGCGCTGACGGCATCACCGCACATCTGCGCGAAGACCGCCGCCACATCTCGGATGCCGATATCGAAGGATTGATGGACGTCCTGAGCGTTCCGTTGAATTTCGAAATGGCCGCAACTGAAGAGATGCAGAAAATCGCGCTGCGCCACAAACCCCACGCCGTCTGCATCGTGCCCGAAAAGCGCGAGGAACGCACAACCGAAGGTGGGCTTGAGGTTGCGCGCGAGGAAAACAAACTGGCCCATTTCATCGCGCCCCTGCGCGAGGCCGGCAGCCGCGTGTCGATCTTTATCGCCGCAGACGCCCGCCAGATCGAAGCCGCCAACCGCATCGGTGCCGAAGTGATCGAACTGCATACCGGTGCCTATTGCGACGCCTTCGCCGAGGGAAACTGGCCCGCTGCACAAGAAGAGTTGAAAAAGCTCGAAGAGATGTCTGCATTTGCCCATTCACTGGGCCTTGAGGTGCATGCCGGTCACGGGCTGACCTATGACACAGTGTCGCCTATCGCCGCCTTCCCCGAGGTGCGTGAGCTGAACATCGGGCATTTTCTGATTGGCGAGGCGATCTTTCTGGGGCTTGAGCCTGCGATCCGTGAAATGCGCGAGATGATGGACGCCGCACGGGCGGATGCGACAAGCTGATGATCCTTGGTATCGGCACCGATCTGGCAAACATCGAACGTATCCAGGGCACGCTTGATCGTTTCGGGGATCGGTTCCGTAACCGCGTTTTCACACCGGTGGAACAGGCCAAAGCCGAGCGGCGCAAGGATGTCGCTGGCACCTATGCCAAACGCTGGGCCGCCAAAGAGGCCTGTTCCAAGGCGCTGGGCACCGGGCTGCGCATGGGGATCTCATGGCGCGACATGGCCGTCAGCAACCTCAGGACAGGACAGCCGGTGATGGAAGTCACCGGTTGGGCCGCCGAACGCCTTGCCAGCATGACACCTAAGGGCCACGCGGCGGTGATCCATGTGACCCTGACCGATGATCATCCATGGGCACAGGCTTTTGTCGTGATCGAGGCCCGCCCGCTGTCAGGTGACGATTAGGCGCAGCCACGGGCGCATGCCTGTTGCGACCGCGCCTTGACAGTGCCGCCGCCCGCCCTCATGTAACCCCAAATCGTAAAAAAGGGACGCCGCATGGCCGACAAGGAAAAATCCGGCAACGCCTTTGTCGAAACCGTCAAAACCATCGTCTATGCATTGGTGATCGCAGGTGTCTTTCGTACCCTGTTTTTCCAACCTTTCTGGATTCCCTCGGGGTCGATGAAGGAAACCCTGCTGATCGGTGATTTCCTCTTTGTGAACAAAATGGCCTATGGCTATTCCTATGCCTCCTGTCCGTCGCTGATGTTGCCCAGCTATGGCATCGAGGTGGATGCCCGCGATGTCTGCGGCAGCTTTGACGGGGACAACACCCGCCTCTGGGGCGGGGAGCCAAAACGCGGTGATGTCGTGGTCTTTCGCCACCCGGTTTCGGGCCGCGACTATATCAAACGTCTGATTGGTCTGCCCGGTGACACGGTCCAGGTGAAACAGGGTCTGGTGTATTTGAACGGTGAACCGGTCAAGGTCGAGGAGGAGGGTACCTTTATCGAAAAGATGACCGCCCAAGGCCCCCAACGTCTGCGCCCGCGCTGTGAAAACGGTCCTGTTGGCGAAGGCGGCTCTTGTGAAAAGTCCCGCCAGATTGAAACCCTGCCCAACGGGGTTTCCTATCCAATTCTTAACATCGCAAACCAGCAATCTGACAATACCGGCGTCTATTCTGTACCTGCTGGTCATTACTTCTTTATGGGCGACAACCGTGACAACTCTGCGGACAGCCGTCTGGCACAGCAGGTGGGCGGCGTCGGCTTTGTGCCTTACGAAAACCTGATCGGCCGGGCCGACCGGATCATGTTCAGCTCGGCCGGGCGGTCGATGCTGTTTTTCTGGACATGGCGTGGTGATCGTTTCTTCAAAGGGGTTGAATGAAGCTGAGCGGCGATCTTCGGGCCTTTCAGGGGCGTATCGGTCACGAATTCAGCGACCCCGCGCTGCTGGTCCGTGCGGTGACTCACGCCTCAATGTCATCGGCCAACCGCGACGACAACCAGCGGCTGGAATTTCTGGGTGACCGCGTTCTGGGTCTGGTGATGGCAGAGGCGCTGCTGGCCAGTGACCGTCAGGCCAGCGAGGGGCAACTGGCCCCGCGTTTCAACGCGCTGGTGCGCAAGGAAACCTGTGCAGATGTCGCCCGCGAAATCGATCTGGGTCAGGTGTTGAAGCTGGGCCGCTCAGAGATGATATCGGGCGGGCGGCGCAAGCAGGCCCTCTTGGGGGATGCGATTGAGGCGGTGATTGCTGCGGTCTATCAGGATGCAGGGTTCGAGGCCTCTCGTGCCTTGATTCTGCGCCTCTGGGGAAACCGGATCGACACCGTAGAAGACGACGCGCGGGATGCAAAAACCGCATTGCAGGAATGGGCACAGGCCCGCAAACTGCCACCACCGAAATATCTGGAGGTGGCCCGTTCCGGCCCCGATCACGCGCCGGTGTTTACCATTGCCGCGCGGCTTGAAAACGGGGCCGAGGCACAGGCCACCGCCCCCTCGAAACGCAGCGCCGAACAGGCTGCGGCAACGACGCTTTTGGCGCAACTGGAGAAGAGTAAATGAGCAGCCCCGAGGCCGCAGGACAAAGCGCCGGATTTATCGCCCTCATCGGTGAACCCAATGCTGGCAAATCCACCCTGCTGAACCGCATGGTGGGGGCCAAAGTGTCGATTGTCACCCATAAGGTGCAGACCACCCGTGCCCGCATTCGCGGCGTCGCGATGGAGGGCAATGCACAGCTGGTTTTTGTCGATACGCCCGGTCTGTTCCAGCCGCGCCGCCGGCTGGACCGTGCCATGGTGGCCGCCGCCTGGGGCGGGGCCTCGGATGCGGATATTGTTGTTCTGCTGGTCGAGGCCCATCGCGGTGTGACCGAAGGGGTGGAGCGCATCCTTGAAGGGCTGGCTGAGGTCGGGCAGGGCCGTAAGGTGGCTCTCGCGATCAACAAGATCGACCGCGTTGAGGCACCGGTGTTGCTGGGACTGACGGAAAAGCTGAACGCGCTTTATCCTTTCGCCGAGACATTCATGATCTCTGCCGAAAAGGGTCATGGTGTTGACGTGTTGCGCAAATGGTTGGCGGGTGAATTGCCAGAGGGGCCATGGCTGTATCCCGAAGATCAGATTGCCGATTTGCCGATGCGGATGATTGCCGCTGAGATGACCCGTGAGAAACTGACCCTGCGCCTGCATCAGGAACTGCCCTATCAGTTGACCGTCGAAACCGAGAATTGGGAAGAACGCCCCGATGGGTCGGCCCGTGTGGATCAATTGGTCTATGTGGTGCGCGATGGTCACAAGGGGATTGTGCTGGGCAATAAGGGCGAGACGATCAAGGCCGTGGGCAAGGCGGCGCGGGAGGAATTGGAAGAATTTCTGGGCCGACGCATCCATTTGTTTTTGCAGGTGAAAGTGCGCACCAACTGGTTGGAAGAGGCCGAGCGTTACACCGAAATGGGGCTGGACTTCAAAGACGGTAATGTCTGATCGGGCGGCGCGTTTGCTGCAGGCCCTGAGATGAGTTTAAAGGCAAGATGAAGAGGGGGGCGTTGTGCCACGATTGACCGCGCGGTTCTGGGTTGACGCCTATCTGGCGCGGCTTTCAGTGTATGACATCCCGGCTTTTGTGGTGGCCCATGGTGATGACACGGGCGGCGCGGTTCTGGTTAAACTGGCCACGTTGGACGGTCAGGCGGTCGTGTTCCAACGCTCCTTTGACCTGATGAGCGGCGAACGCCAATGGGTCGAATTGAGCAAGGGAGAGGAGCGCGACGTGGATGCGGCGATCACCCGCCAACGAGGGTTTGATCCTGACCTCTGGGTGATTGAAGTCGAGGATCGGCAGGGGCGGCATTTATTGGATCAGGACGGTCTGGCGTGATCGAGTGGCGCGATCAGGGCATTCTGCTTGAGACGCGCCGTCACGGCGAAACTTCTGTGATCATTGAGGTGTTTACCCCCGAACACGGGCGCCATGCTGGCATTGTGCGTGGCGGGGTCAGCCGCAAGATTGCACCGATCCTGCAACCCGGCGCGCAGCTGGATCTGGTCTGGCGTGCCCGGCTGGAAGAGCATATCGGCAGTTTTACGGTGGAACCCCTTCGCAGTCGCGCAGCGATAGCGATGGCCAGCCGGCAAAGTTTGGCGGCGTTGAACACGGTCACGGCGCTGCTTGGTTTTTGCCTGCCTGAGCGTGTCCCGCATGGTCCGCTTTATGCCCGCAGTGAGGCGTTGCTGGATCTGCTGGGCAGGTGGGAGGTCTGGCCGCTTGCTTATTTACAATGGGAATTGGCGCTGCTGGAAGAGATGGGCCATGGGCTTGACCTGAGCAGCTGTGCGGTAACGGGGGCGGTGGATGGGTTGATCTATGTCTCGCCAAAATCGGGCCGGGCGGTGTCGGCCAAAGGGGCGGGCGACTGGGCGGACAAGCTGCTGCCGCTGCCCGATGTGCTGCGCGGTGAGGGGGAGGCATCAGATGCTGAAATCGCGCAAGGTTTTGCAACAACAGGATATTTTTTAAGTGCGCATTTGGCGGCGGGCCTTGGGAACCGCCCCCTGCCGGAGGCGCGCGCGCGTTTCGTCGATATGTTTAATCGCGGGCTGTAAAGACCAGCAACGGGGTTTCTTCGTCCGAAAGGGTCAGGGTGTCGCCTTCGATCACTGCCACATTCACCGCCTCCAGCGCCTCGAAATATGCCTGCTCGGCTTGCAAGTCAGGGCAGGCGCGGCGGGTGGCTCCGATGGGGCCGATCTCGATCCAGGGATAGGGTGCGGCATTGCGGCTGAAATAGCGGTTGCAAGGGGCCTGTCCGGCGATCCGGTTCCTGCTGGGAAAGGTCAGCGTGGCGGTGGCGTCAAAATCCGCTCCCTTCAGGGTGACCAGATGCCATGTGCGATCCGCGCCGCCATAGCTGCGCAGGGTTTCATCAGGCTGAAAGACGGTGAGTGACAGGATGAGGAACAGGATGATGTGACTGGGCATAAACTCTAATCCAAAGCCAAGATTGTATCGACAAGCGTGTCAAAGGGGTTTGCATCACAGGGGTCAGCAAGCAAGGGCAACCCGATCAGCGTGGCCTGCAGGGCGCGGGCGAAATCGGGATTGCCAAGGCCAAGCGTGGTCAAAAGCCGTCCCAGCAGATGCAACCGTTCGGCATCCACATCCGCCAGGACGCGGGCAGTGCGTACATCACTTTGCGCCCAAGCCCGCAGCTTTGGCTCTACCCTGTCACCCAGTACGGCACGTCCAAAACTGCGCAGCCGTGTTTCTGCCTCGCCAGAGGTGCTGACAGCCTCCATCACCTGTTGCAGCGCCTGTGTCTGCCATGCCGCAAGCAAGGCGTCCTGAAACGCAGGCACGTCTTTGAAATGCCAATAGAAGGAACCCTTGGTGCTGCCGATGGCACGCGCCAGCGGTTCGGCGGCCAGAGCGCCGGGGCCATCTGCCACAAGGGCGTCAAATCCGGCAGCAAGCCATGCGTCAGGGGAAAGGCGCGGTTTGGTCATATGCATCCATAACGCCGCGCAGGGAGAAGAGGCAAGACATGCCTCTCCTGTACTTAGATCAGCCTAGCCAAGAAGGCGGCGCGCGATCACCTGAGCCTGAATTTCTGCCGCCCCTTCAAAGATGTTGAGGATACGGGCATCACACAACACGCGGCTGATTTTATACTCCAGCGCAAAGCCGTTGCCGCCATGAATTTGCAAGCCGTTGTCAGCTGCCGCCCATGCCACACGTGCGCCGAGCAGTTTCGCCATGCCCGCCTCAACGTCACAGCGGCGGCCCTCGTCTTTCTCGAAGGCCGAGAAATAGGTCAGCTGACGGGCCACCATCAGTTCAACCGCCATCATCGCGATTTTGGAGGACACGCGTGGGAAGTTGATCAACGCCTTGCCGAATTGTTTGCGGTCCTGAGCATATTGCATCGACAGGTCCAGCGCGGATTGCGCAACCCCGATGGCACGGGCTGCGGTCTGGATGCGGGCGGATTCAAAGGTCTCCATCAGCTGTTTGAAGCCTTTGCCCTCTTTCCCGCCCAACAGGTTTTCACCTTTGACGTGGAAACCATCAAAGGCCAGCTCGTATTCTTTCATGCCACGATAACCCAGCACCTCGATCTCGCCACCGGTCATGCCCTCAGTTGGGAAGGGATCGGCATCATCACCGGGTGTCTTCTCGGCCAGAAACATCGACAGGCCCTTGTAATCGGATGTGTCAGGGTCTGTGCGCGCCAGCAGGGTCATCACATGGGTGCGCGCGGCATGGGTGATCCATGTTTTATTTCCGGTGATTTTATAATCCTCACCGTCCTTGACTGCCCGTGTACGCAGGGACCCAAGGTCCGAACCGGTGTTTGGCTCGGTGAAAACGGCCGTTGGCAAAGTCTCAGCACTGGCAATGCGCGGTAGCCATTTTTCTTTTTGTTCATCCGTACCACCGGCAATAATCAACTCTGCGGCGATTTCAGAACGCGTGCCCAGCGACCCGACACCGATATAGCCGCGCGACAGCTCTTCCGAAACCACACACATCGACGCTTTGGACAGGCCGAATCCGCCGAACTCTTCGGGGATGGTCAGGCCGAACACGCCCATTTCCGCCAGTTCGTTGATCACCTCAATCGGGATCAGCTCGTCCTTGAGGTGCCATTCATGGGCAAAGGGTTCGACCTTCTCCACCGCATAGCGGCGGAATTGTTCACGGATCATTTCCAGCTCTTCATCAAGGCCGGTGGCCCCGACGGTGATATTGGCCGCCTGTTCCTGCATCAATTCAACCAGCCGCGTCCGGGCGGCCTGAGTATTGCCTTTTTGGGTCAGGGTCTGGATCGCAGGCTCCATCATCCCACGCATATCCTCCTGAGACAGGCCCAAGTCCTGCAACCGCAGAACCTCGCCTTGGTTCATCTGGATGCCGCCGTAGATCTGCCAAAGGTATTCGCCAAAGGCGATCTGGTGGATCAGCTGTTCGATCTCGCCAAACTTGCCGTCCTTGTTCAGGGCGTCGGCCCATTCGTGCATCTGACGCAGGGCCTGGGCATAGGTGGCGAGCCAGGCAAGACCATGGGCCGCGGTTTGATGGGCCTCAATCAGACCGGCGGAAACCCGACCGTCCTTACTGACCAGCGCACGCACGCTTGTCTTGGCCTTCTCAAGCAGGGCCTCGACCGTGGGCACTGCCGCCGCGCTCAACCCAAGCAGATCATTCAGCAGGATATTTGCCTGCTCCATTGCCATGTCCTGACCGTCATGTGCCATAGTATCATTCCCCTTTTGCTGCATTGCAAATAACGCCTTCGCATCTGCAGCACAACAAAGATACGTTTCAATGCGTCATTTTGTTCGAAAATTACGCGCTCACTTTGTCCGTGCAGCGAAATTTTGAAGTGTTAAGGAGAGCCATGGAAGAACTTTTCCCCTCTCTTAGCATAGTCGCGCTGTTTTTGTCGCTTGGTATCGCCTTCGTGGCGGGGTTCGTCAAAGGCGTGGTCGGGTTTGCACAGCCGCTGATTCTCATCTCGGGGCTGACCTTGTTCCTCTCGCCGGAGCTGGCATTGGCGGGGCTGATCATTCCGACGCTGGTGACAAATGCCATGCAGGCGCTGCGGCATGGACCAAGGGCGGCCTGGGTTACGGTACAGCAGTTTCGTGTTCTTCTGATCTTTGGCGGTGTCACCTTGGTCATTGCGGCCCAAATGGTGCGAGTGGTGTCCGAAGCGGTGCTGCTTTTGGCCATTGGCTTACCGGCGCTGGCCTATGCCGCATTGCAATTGGGGGGCGTCGGGTTCTCGCTCACCCGTCGCAGTGCGGCGGTGGAGGCTGTGGTGGGGGCCATTGCTGGTGTGTTTGGTGGGCTGTCTGGCGTCTGGGGGCCGCCGACAGTGATGTACCTGACGGCGCTTGGCACCCCCAAAGCGGATCAGTTACGGGTGCAGGGGGTGATCTATGGTGCAGGGGCGGTGGCCCTGTTTGGTGCGCATCTGACCTCTGGCGTCCTGCGTGCCGAAACGATTCCCTTTTCGATCTTACTGATTCTGCCTGCTGTCCTTGGCATGTGGGCAGGGGGAAAAGTGGTCGACCGCATTGATCAAGTTGCTTTCAAACGGGCGACCTTATTTGTCCTGCTTCTTGCCGGTGCCAACCTTATCAGGCGGGCAGTGATCTAATTGATTAGCCTCGGCGGGCAACAGTCACGCCAGAGACATCTTCAATAAAGGTCACGATACGGGACTTGATTTCCTCGTCCTTGATCGCGGCCAAGGCGGTCACAATCTCCATTCCAGCGTCTTTTACCGGCGCTTCGTTCTGGTTGTCATGCAGACCGTCAAAGAAGAACGACGGCGGCACATCCAGAATTTGTGCCAATTCAAACAGCCGGCTTGCGGCAACGCGATTGGACCCGATTTCGTATTTTTGAATTTGTTGAAACGATAGATCCAATTTCCGCGCGACGTCAGTTTGGGACAGCCTGCGAAGCGTGCGTATTTGTTTGAGTTTACGACCGACGTGAATATCGACGGGGTGTGACATAAAAGAACCTCTGGTTGTACAATCTGAACCTGTATTCCCCTGAACTGCTGCTACATTCAATTGCATAGATATTTTCAACTTTAGAAAATAAATAGAACCCTTATGGATTATTTTTGTTGCTATAATGGGTGATTTCTTTACCAAATATTTCAATGAACCAGACTGCTCCAATTAAAAAGACCGCTACGGACTCTACGCCAGAAGTGCCACCCGCATTGCTGTTCGAAATGATCCGTTCTTTTGTAACGCTCGCCGCCACGCTAAACCTGAGCCATGCGGTGAAAGAGCTGGACAGCACCCGCCAGACGGTCCGCCGGCATATTTCTCAGCTGGAAACCGCGATGGGGGCACCGCTGTTCCTTGTCGAGGACCGGCGGTACCACCTGTCAGGGCTGGGAGAGAGCGTTCTACCTGATGCCAAGGACATATTGGCGCGTGGCACCCTATGGATGCGCGGGCAAACCCGCGCTGTCGGGATGTTGCAACGCCTTCAGGCAAATGTCGGGGATTGGGATTTCTATCAGCAACAACAACCACTTGGGAAAGTATGGAGTGATTCGTCACTGGTTCTCAGGGAAACTTTGCGCGCTTGGACGATGGCCAGCGGAGAAATTGAAAGCAAGTGGTTCTCCCATGTGCGGCCCTACCTCATCATCTATCGTCAGTCCGATATTGGCTGGATCTGCGTCGAATTTGGCCAGAAATCAGTGTATGTAAAATGGTTTGGTCAGGACTATGCGCGCTCCAGTATTGGCCGCCCAATTAGCAAGATGCCAGCCGGTGTAGAGTTTTCGCATTTAATTTATGAAGCATTTGACGAGGTTCAGGCCGCGCAGATGCCGCGATTGGATCATGTCTTTACCCGAATGCCGCGCGCCGGTTTGGACGGATTGGCACCAGTTGCATATCAGCGCCTGATCTTAAGCGGGTCATTTCCCGATGGATCGCCTGCAGTAATGTCTTTGGTATTGCCTGTGGACGAGGTCAACATCACCGATTTGGCAGCAAAAGACAGCATCGTTTTGGATGCGGTAGAGCCCTTTGATTTCCCTGCCGAAGAGGCGATTTTTGAAAAGTTACTGGATGATCAATAAACCATCGCCGTCCTAAATTTGTCAAAATGATGTCAAATGTCGGGTATTTGTCCGGCAATTGAATTAACCTTTCACTAACATTTGTGAAAGGAACAAAACATGACGCTTCAATTTCCCCGGGATGCCGCTCCATTCATCGCAACTAGCCGCGATATATTGCGTGCACATGGTGTTGAAGTAACCATAGGTAGTAATTTTGAGGACTACAGCGCCATCATCAAATCAGAGCGCAAGGTGCAGAACCTTGGGGCGCCCTTCGACTATGAAAAGTTCAACCTGAAAGAGAATCATGCCTTCTGGTTGATAGGTCGCAACGCGGATGGTGACTTAATTCACACACAAGCGGCCAAAAAGGTGCCCTTGAAGGGCAAGACTTTGGCGGGGCATCTGCTGACCCGTTTCCGTGATTTTCCACCGCCAATCCCAGGCGTGGATTTTGACCGCTCGCGGTTCCGCGCCACCCCCGGGTCGCACCGAATTATGGGCAATGTCGTTTATCACGGCGAGGTCTGGATGGCGCCGGAAGAGGGCCGGTATCGTGGCTCTGGCCTCTCGACAGTTCTGGCGCGTACAGGGTTGTTCGAGGTCATGCGCCGCTGGAACGCGGATTACATTTACGGTTTCATGTTGCGGCAGGTGGCCTTCAAGGGGTTCGCCGAACGCATGGGGTACATGCACAATGAACCGGGCGCGTTGAAGTGGCACATCGCCGGGCGTGATCATCCGCTTGAGGCATTCCTGACCTATCTCAGCCAGGAAGAGGCGCGTTTCCTTCTGGATATTCCGGTCGAGGATCTGATGGTACAAGCTGCATAGCATCGGCCACACAGCAGGTAAAAAAAGGGGCCGTTGAGATATCAACGGCCCCTTTTTCATAATCTTGTCAGACATGCCGCCTGAGCAAAGCGTTAGCCGATAGCGGCTGATTTCACATCGTCGTCAATAAACGGCATGTACTGAGCGAAATTCTCCGAGAACATATTGACCAGCTTGACGGCCTGACGGTCATAGGCTTCCGCATCATCCCATGTGCGGCGCGGGTCCAGCAGAATGTCAGCCACACCGTCCACCGATACAGGCACTTCAAATCCGAAGTTCGCGTCCTTGCGATAGGTCACATCGGCCAGATCCCCTTCAAGGGCGGCGGTCAGCAGCGCGCGGGTGGCTTTGATCGGCATCCGTGATCCGGTGCCATAGGCCCCGCCGGTCCAGCCGGTGTTTACCAGCCAGCAGGTTGCGCCATGCTGGGCAATCTTTTCGCGCAGCAGGTTGCCGTAAACCTCAGGGCGGCGCGGCATGAATGGCGCACCAAAGCAGGTGGAAAAGGTTGGCTCCGGCTCGGTCACGCCGCGTTCCGTGCCTGCAACCTTAGAGGTAAAGCCGGAAAGGAAGTGATACATTGCCTGTGCCGGTGTCAGCCGCGCGATGGGGGGCAACACGCCAAAGGCATCGCAGGTCAGCATGATGATATTCTTGGGGTGCCCACCGGTCGCCTTGGCAGAAGCGTTGGAGATATAGTGCAGCGGGTAGGCACAGCGCATGTTGGCTGTCAGGCTGTCGTCGTCGAAATCCAGCTCTTTGGTGTCAGAATCGAACACCATGTTTTCGATCACAGTGCCGAATTTGCTGGTGGTGTCGTAGATTTCAGGCTCCGCCTCGCGGCTCAGGTTGATCGTCTTGGCGTAACAGCCGCCTTCGAAGTTAAACGTGCCGTTGTCGGACCAGCCGTGTTCATCATCCCCGATCAAGGTGCGTTTAGGGTCCGCCGACAGGGTCGTTTTCCCTGTACCCGACAGGCCAAAGAACACTGCCGTATCCACCGGATTGCCCGTGGCGTGGTTGGCAGAGCAATGCATCGGCATGATGCCTTTCTCGGGCAGCAGGTAGTTCAGCAGGCTAAAGACCGACTTCTTGTTCTCACCCGCGTATTCCGTGCCGCCGATGAGGATCAGCTTGCGGTCAAAGTTCATGGCGATCACGGTTTCGGACCGGCAATCATGCTTCTTGGGGTCAGCCTGAAAGCTGGGGCAGTTGATGACCGTGAAATCTGCGGTGAAATCATCAAGGTCTTCACGATCTGGGCGGCGCAACATGGTGCGGATGAACAACCCGTGCCATGCCAGTTCGGTCACCATGCGCACGTTGATGGCATGGCGCGGATCCGCGCCACCAACCAGATCCTGCACAAAATACTCTTTGCCCTGCATATGGGCGATCATGTCATCATACAGCGCGTCGAAACCGGCGGTCGACATTTCCGCGTTGTTTTCCCACCAGATCGTGTCGGTCACGCTGGGGGTCTTGACCACATGCTTGTCTTTGGGGGAGCGGCCAGTGAACTTGCCTGTGGTGACTAGGAAAGCCCCACCGTTGCCCAGGGTCCCCTCGCCGCGCTTCAGCGCGGTTTCGACCAATGCGGGTTCCATCAGGTTATAATAGACATCGCCCAGCCCGGTGATCTGTTGATCTTCAAGGCGGAACTGCGGGTTTACCCGTCCAAATGTCATGTAAATTCTCCTGTAAGCGCACTATGAAATGGCGCGGAACTGACGTAAGCGACCGATCCGGCCGCGACCCCTGCGGGTCATAATGGGCCTCTTAACACGAGGTTTTGCGCAATGAACAGATAGGCAGAGGGTAGTTAGCGCCATCATGGCAAACTTTGGTTGTGCAGCGCTAACTCTGGGCAACTCTATCTATTCCAACAGCGCAAAAGTGCGGCAATTTAGCCATTCCTAACCAAATTATGGCGGAGATATGACCGCGGCACCGTGCGATTCGCAGTTAGAGATTGATTCGGGGGGCAAAAATGGCGATCAATGTGTCAAAACAAAAAACATAATATTGAGCAGTACAAGGAAACGGGCAATGTCAAAAATTGCATTGGTGGACGACGACAGGAACATCCTGACGTCTGTGTCGATGACTCTTGAAGCCGAAGGTTTCGAGGTGGAAACCTACAACGACGGTCAGGCCGCGTTGGATGCGTTTAACAAAAAGCTCCCTGATATGGCTGTGCTGGACATCAAGATGCCCCGCATGGACGGGATGGATCTGTTGCAGCGTCTGCGCCAGAAAACCGCGATGCCGGTGATTTTCCTGACTTCCAAGGATGATGAGATCGACGAGGTGCTCGGCCTGCGCATGGGGGCGGATGATTACGTCAAAAAACCCTTTAGCCAGCGTTTGTTGGTGGAACGTATCCGCGCATTGCTGCGCCGTCAGGACGCGGTAGAGACCGGCGAGGTCGGTGATACCGAAGAAACCAAAGTGATGGACCGCGGTGATCTCAAGATGGATCCGCTGCGCCATGCGGTGACATGGAAGGGCAAGGATGTGTCCCTGACCGTCACCGAATTCCTGTTGTTGCAGGCCTTGGCCCAGCGTCCCGGTTTCGTGAAATCGCGCGATCAGCTGATGGATGTGGCCTATGATGACCAAGTTTATGTGGATGACCGCACCATCGACAGTCACATCAAACGTCTGCGCAAGAAGATGCGCACCGCTGATGATGAATTCTCGGCGATTGAGACGCTTTATGGTATCGGCTACAGATATAACGAAGAGTGATCTGACCTCGTGGCGATTGCCGAAAGGAACTTTGTGCGCGATTTAAGCACACCTGCGCGGGATGGGGATGTTGTTCTGGGCGACGATTGGGTCGCGCCGGACAACACCGGTTCTGATGAAATGCGCGTCCGCCGGGAACGGCGGGGGTTGTTTTCTTTGCGCGGCTCGCCGTTGACGCGCAAGATCATCACCTTCAACCTGATCGCATTGAACATCCTTGTTGCGGGCATCCTGTACCTCAATTCCTCCCGTGACTCCCTTGCGGTACAGCGGGCCGCCGGGCTGGTCTCGGAAGCGGAGCTGATTGCCGATGTGATCGAAGCCAAGCTGCCTCAGGAGGGGATTGTCGATCTGGCAACAGATGTGGACATCGCGCTCACCCTTGAGGCCATCGATCTACGCAGCGGCATTGATGTCTTTGTCTATGATACCACTGAGACCCTGCTGGCCCAGTCGAAGGGCAAGCTGGCGCTTGGCCCTCTTTATGGCTCCAATCCTGAAAGCCGGACCGTATTGACCGATGGGCTGAGCTGGGTATGGGAAAAGCTCACCGGCGTGCTGGGGGCGACAGATCCCGCAGAAGTGGTACCACTGACCGAACAGTTCAAACCATTGGTCACCAGCAGTCTGGAGAGCGGCACCCGCATCGAAGATACGCTTGATGGCGAAGGCGCACCTTGTTCACCGTCATGACCCCGATCACGCAGAATGGCACCAGCATCGGTGTGGTCGCAATCGCCTCGGCCGCCGGGGAAATCGACAAACTGGTGCGCGGCGAACGGGAACGTGTGCTGCAGATGTTTGTTGTCGCAACGCTGGTCTCCATTGGCCTTAGCCTCGTGCTTGCCTCGACCATCGCAAACCCGCTGGCTGATCTTGCCACGGCGGCCGAGCTGGGCCGCGATAAGAATGCCCGCAAAGTGAACCCCGGACGCATCCGCATCCCCGACCTGACCGCCCGCCCGGACGAAATTGGACGCCTGTCCGGTGCTCTGCGCGGCATGGTGTCGGCACTTTACAACCGGATCGACGGCAACGAACAATTTGCCGCTGACGTGGCGCATGAAATCAAGAACCCACTTGCGTCTCTGCGCTCTGCGGTGGGGACATTGCGGATGATCAAACGCGAGGACCAGCGTGAGAAACTGCTGGATGTCATCGACCATGATGTGCGCCGCCTTGATCGTCTGGTAAGCGATATTTCCAATGCCTCGCGGCTTGATGCCGAATTGGTCAAGGAAGAAGAAGAAGAATTCGATCTGTTGAAAATGGTCGGCAATCTTGGCCAATATCTGGGTGAAGACGCCCGCAAAAAAGGCATCGATTTCATCACCGACCTGCCTGAGGAGCCAATCAATGTGATGGGGCTTGAGGCCCGGTTGGCGCAGGTGTTTGTTAACCTGATCACCAATGCGATTTCCTTCTGTGAAGACGGTGACGCGATCCGGGTCTGGGCGCGCAAACGTGAAAACCGTGTTCTTGTCGTGGTTGAAGACACCGGTCCGGGCATCCCCGAACAATCCCTGTCCAAAGTGTTCAAACGGTTCTACTCACAGCGCCCGGATGAACATTTCGGCAATAACTCCGGCCTTGGTCTTGCGATCTCCAAGCAGATTGTCGAGGCGCATGGCGGCGTGATCTGGGCCGAAAACATTCGCCCCACCGAAGCGGACATCACCTCTGACCCGCTTGGCGCGCGGTTTGTGGTAGGTCTGCCCACTTAAGGCATGTCGCGCGGTGCCCCTTTAACCACCATCCATGCCAGCTGTGTCAGTCTGGACGGACGTGCCCTGCTGATCTGCGGTGACAGCGGTAGCGGCAAATCATCACTTGCTTTGCAGTTGATCGCCCTCGGGGCCGGGCTGATCGCAGATGATCGCACCAGCTTGCAGGCCATGGACGGAACCCTGCAGGCCAGCTGCCCCGCTTCGATTGCCGGATTGATCGAAGCGCGGGGTGTTGGGATATTACACCTGCCAGCGGCAGAGCCGGCCCCGGTAACCTTGATCGTGGACCTGAACAAAACCGAAACCACACGGTTGCCCCAGCCTCATACCGCCAGTTTTCTGGGCATCGTGCGGCCCTGCCTGTGGCACACCCCCGGATCACATTTTGCCGCTGCCGTCTTGCATTGCCTGCGCCATGGGATAAGTCACGACTCATGAGCCAATCCCTGCCTTTATCCGAACCCTCACCCGCTCCGTCCAAACGCCGTATTGTGCTGGTGACCGGCCCCTCGGGTGCGGGCCGCTCCTCTGCCCTCAAGGTGCTTGAGGACGCGGGGTTTGAGGCCATCGACAACCTGCCAATCGGCCTGCTGCCAGCCTTGCTGGATGGCGCCGGATGGGAACGCTCGGTTGCCCTGGGAATTGACGCGCGGACAAGGGATTTCTCGACCGACGCGGTGCTTGACCTCTTGAGTCAACTCTCCGCGCGTGACGATCTGACGGTGGATCTGCTTTATCTCGACTGCGCCGCCGATGTCCTGTTGCGCCGGTTCTCCGAAACCCGCCGCAGACATCCTTTGGCCAGTGGTGGGCCACCTCTGGCAGGTATCGAACGTGAACAGCAGCTGTTGCACCCGGTGCGGGCGCGTGCGGATGTGCTGATCGACACAAGCAACCTGAATGTTCATGAATTGCGTACCGAAGTGGAAGGTTGGTTTTCGCCCGACGGACAACATTATTTAACCGTCTCGGTGCAGTCATTCTCCTATAAACGCGGCCTGCCGCGTTCTGTGGATATGGTCTATGACTGCCGCTTTCTGCGTAACCCCTATTGGGAGCCAAGCCTGCGCAGCGCCAATGGTCTGGACCCCCGCGTGGCCGCCTATGTCGGACAGGACTCGCGGTTCACCGCCTTTGCGGATCAGGTTTTTGGCCTGAGCGAACTGTTGCTGCCTGCCTATAAACAGGAAGGTAAATCCAACATTTCCATCGCTTTCGGCTGCACCGGCGGGCAACATCGTTCCGTGACCCTTGCGGAAGAACATGCAAAGCGGCTTGCACAGTTGGGCTGGCAGGTGTCAATAAGGCATCGAGAGCTTGATCGACAGAATGAAGTTAAGGCACAGACGTGATTGGTATTGTGATTGTTGCACATGGCGGTTTGGCGCAGGAATACCTTGCGGCGATAGAGCATGTTGTGGGATCGCAAAAAGGTATCCGTGCCATTTCCATCCATGCCGATCATGACCGGGGCGCAAAGCAGGACGAGATCTGCCTTGCCGCGGATGAGGTTGATCAGGATGCCGGCGTGGTGATTGTCACCGATCTGTTTGGCGGTTCGCCCTCCAACCTGTCATTGCGCGCCTGCCGGCCGGAAAACCGCCGCATCATCTACGGCGCGAACCTGCCGATGCTGATCAAACTGGCAAAATCGCGCCAGATGGATGTGCCCGACGCCGTGCGCGCCGCCCTTGAGGCAGGTAAGAAATACATCGACAGCCAGAATGTCAGCACCTCCTAAAGGCCCGAATGAATGACCCAGATTTCCCTCAAGATCGTGAACATCAAGGGCCTGCACGCCCGCGCCTCGGCCAAACTGGTCGAAGTGGTCGAAGCATTTGATGCCCGTGCCGAGGTCAGCAAGGATGGCATGTCTGCATCAGGTGACAGTATCATGGGGCTTTTGATGTTGGCAGCCGCCTGCGGAAGCACTATTGAGGTTGTCACTTCCGGCCCCGACGAAGAGCCTCTGGCCGAGGCTCTGACAGCGCTGGTGGCGGATAAGTTCGGCGAGGGTGACTGACGCCCGCATGTGGACCTGTAAAAGGTAACCTGTCTTGGCAAACGATATACACTCGATGACAGAGGGACAGGGCACCGCCGGTGACAATGCCGATGCCGCGCCGGTCAAATACGACCGCAGCAGCCTGTCTTACGCCTCAACCTTCGATGATCCGCTCAAGGCGCGCATGATCAGCGCCATCGAATTGCTGACCGGCAAGCTGACGATACTGCGTCTGGTGCGAAAATTTGAACGCAGCGGTGCCCCCACCGGACAGGCCTTCTGGCGCGGTGCTCTTGATACTATGGGGATTGACCTTACCACCCCCCAATCACAGCTGGACCGAATTCCCAAAGAGGGGCCGGTTGTGGTGGTTGCCAACCATCCGCATGGCATGGTCGACGGGATGATCTTTGCCGATCTGATTGGCCGGGTACGGCCGGATTACCGCATCCTGACCCGCTCCCTGCTGACCTCCATCGACGAGGTTGCGGGCAGCTTCATGATCCCGGTGCCCTTTCCCCATGACCCAGATGCGCAGCGCAAAGGTGTCGAAATGCGGGCCAGCGCCATGAAACACCTCAAGGAAGGCGGTGTGGTTGCCCTGTTTCCCTCCGGCGTTGTCGCGGCCTCCGAAACATGGTGGGGTCCTGCGGTAGAGGCAGAATGGAACGTCTTCACCGCCAAGATGATCCGCCGCTCCGGTGCTGCGGTGGTGCCAATGAAGTTCCCTGGCCAAAACAGCCGTGCCTATCAAATCGCCAATAAAATCAGCCCGATGCTCCGTCAGGGCCTTTTGCTGCATGAAATTGTACATGCCTGCAACAAACCTCAGGGACCGATTGTCGGTCATCCGATTGCGCAATCCGAAATTCAGGCCCGCGCGGATGATCCGCGCGGCTTTATGGCCTGGCTGCGCGCGCATACGCTGGCGTTAAAGGGCTAAGGGTTCCAAGGCACCTCTCCTCTTTTTGGCCTTATATACTGTCCGCACTCTCTGCACCCACCGCCCGCCTGCGGGGGCCACATCCCTTACCGCGTCGGCACGGGGACATCACCGCGATAATCATAAAACCCGCGCTGCGATTTACGCCCCAGCCATCCGGCCTCGACATATTTGGTCAGCAGCGGGCAGGGCCGGTATTTGGTATCCGCCAACCCATCGTGCAATACGTTCATAATCGCCAGACAGGTATCCAATCCGATGAAATCCGCCAGCTCCAGCGGTCCCATCGGGTGGTTCGCGCCCAGTTTCAAAGAACTGTCAATCGACTGTACGCTCCCCACACCTTCATAAAGCGTATAAACCGCCTCATTGATCATCGGCATCAGGATGCGGTTTACGATAAACGCCGGGAAATCCTCGGCAGAGGCAGAGGTCTTGCCCAGCCGGTCCACAACAGCCTTGCAGGCATCAAAGGTCGGTGCATCCGTGGCAATGCCACGGATCAATTCGACCAGCTGCATCACCGGCACCGGGTTCATGAAATGAAACCCCATGAATTTCTCCGGCCGGTCTGTGCGGCTTGCCAGACGGGTGATCGAAATCGAAGAGGTGTTCGAAGTCAGAATTGTCTCTGGCTTGAGATGTGGCAACAGGTCTTCGAAAATCGCCTGTTTGATGGTCTCACGCTCTGTCGCGGCTTCGATGATCAGATCACTGGGCCCCAGCTCTTGCAGCGTGGTGGTGGTGGTGATCCGCCCCATTGCCCCGGTCATATCGGCCTCGGAGATCTTGCCGCGTCCGACCTGCCGCGACAGGTTGCCTTGAATGGTCTCAACCGCCGCCTTCAGGGCATCCTCGCTGATGTCGGTCATCTTTACGTCATAGCCCGCCAGCGCCATCACATGGGCAATCCCGTTGCCCATCTGTCCTGCGCCAACAATTCCGATTGTCTGAATGTCCATCAGAAGTCCTTTCAAGTGTTACGCCACAATAGGGGGTGGAGAGGGCAGGCCGCAAGGGCGTGAATTGCCGAGAATTAAAAGCAAAATCACCCCTTAACATTATCTCAAGCCGTCGCCTCCACTCTATGCCCCGGGTGAAATAAAAAGGTGGGTGAAATGACCTATGATGTATTGGGGGCCGCGCCTCTCGACTATCTGCCGTGCCGCTATGGCGCGTCCAAACTTTTGTTCCGAGGGCCGCGGCGGGATTTGACAAAACCCTATCTGGCTTTTGTTGGTGCAACCGAAACCTACGGCAAATTCGTAGGAAAACCCTTTCCCGCGCTTGTAGAGGATGCCCTTGGGGTGACCTGTGCCAATTTTGGTCAGATCAACGCCGGGATCGATGCCTTTTCTACGGATCCCTTTGTGATGGATGCAGCATGTGGTGCAGAGATTGCCGTGATACAGGTCATGGGGGCGCAAAACATGACCAATCGGTTTTATGCGGTGCATCCGCGCCGCAACGACCGCTTTGTCAGCACCTCGACCTTGCTGCGCACGATCTACCGCGAGGTGGATTTTGCGGATTTCCACTTTACCAAACATATGTTGAAACGGCTGATGGAAGTGTCGCCAGAGCGGTTTAAAACCGTGCGGGATGAGCTTCAGGAGGCCTGGCTGGCGCGAATGCGCCTGATGCTGAAACGGATCAACGGCAAGTCGATTCTTTTGTGGTTTTCCGACCATGGCCCCGAGGATAACGCGATGAACGCAGCCCAGATCGGGCGTGACCCCCTGTTTGTCACCCGCGAGATGATGGCGGAAATCACACCGCTTGCCACCCATGTGGTAGAGGTTGTCGCCTCTGAGGCGGCGCTGGCGCAGGGCACACAGGACATGCTGTTTGACGAAATGGAAGTGATGGCCGCCTCGGAACTGCTGGGGCCGATGGCCCATCAGGAAGCAGCCGATGTTTTAAGCGAAGTGATCAAAACCATGCGATAACGCAAAAGGCCCGCCGGTTGGGCGGGCCTTTCTATTCTCTGGATCAGACAGAGAGCTTTACAGCTTGTCCATCAGCTCGGGCACCGCCTCGAACAGATCCGCAACCAGACCAAAATCGGCAACCTGGAAAATCGGGGCCTCTTCGTCTTTGTTGATGGCCACGATGACTTTACTGTCTTTCATGCCGGCAAGGTGCTGGATCGCACCGGAGATACCAACTGCGACGTAAAGATCAGGCGCAACAACCTTGCCTGTCTGACCAACCTGCCAGTCGTTCGGGGCATAACCCGAATCAACCGCCGCACGCGAAGCACCAACCGCCGCGCCCAGCTTGTCCGCCAGTTTTTCAATCAGGGCAAAGTCTTCTTCGGAGCCAACACCGCGACCACCGGAAACAACCACACCCGCAGAGGTGAGTTCAGGGCGATCGGATGCCGCAACCTTGTCTTCCACCCAGGTGGACAGGCCGGGATCAGCCGCCGCACCAACGGTTTCAACCGAGGCAGAACCGCCTTCACCAGCCGCATCGAATGTCGATGTACGGAAGGTGATGACCTTCTTGGCATCGGTGGATTTCACAGTCTGAACCGCGTTGCCCGCATAGATCGGACGCTCAAACGTGTCGCCATCCACAACGCCGGACGCGTCAGAAATGATCATCACATCCAACAATGCCGCAACCCGTGGCATCACGTTCTTGGCATCTGTGGTCGCAGGGGCCACGATATGTTCGTAATCATCCGCCAGCGAAACAATCAGTGCCGCCGTTGATTCGGCCAGACGGTGACCCAGCGTTGCATCTTCGGCAACCAGCACCTTGGACACGCCATCAATCTTGGCCGCCGCTTCACCTGCCGCTGCGGCAGAGCCGCCCGCCGCAAGAACAGTCACATCGCCCAATGTCTTGGCCGCTGTTACGGCCTTGGCCGTTGCGTCCATGGACAATTCGCCGTCGGTTACTTCTGCAAGGAGTAGAACAGCCATTACACAGCCCCCGCTTCTTTAAGTTTCGCAACCAGCTCGTCCACGGATGCAACCATGATGCCGGCGGCACGTTCTGCTGGCTCAACCGTTTTCACGATCTCCAGACGGTTTGCGATATCAACGCCGTAATCTGCCGGTGTCTTCTCATCCATCGGCTTTTTCTTGGCCTTCATGATGTTGGGCAAAGAGGCGTAACGTGGCTCGTTCAGACGCAGATCAACGGTGATCACCGTTGGCATGGAAACCTCGATGGTTTGCAAACCACCATCGACTTCGCGTGTGACCTTGGCTTTGTCGCCTGCAATCTCGATCTCGGAGGCGAATGTCGCCTGTGACCAGCCCATCAACGCCGACAGCATCTGGCCGGTGGCGTTCATGTCGTTGTCAATCGCCTGCTTGCCGGTCAGAACCAGACCGGGCTGCTCTTCGTCAACAATCGCCTTGAGGATCTTGGCCACAGCCAGGGGTTCGATGTCGTTATGTACATCGTCAGTGGCGACAACAAGGATCGCACGATCCGCACCCATCGCCAAAGCGGTCCGCAGGGTTTCCTGCGACTGTTTGACACCGATGGAAACCACGACGATTTCATCAACCTGCCCGGCCTCTTTCAGACGGATCGCCTGTTCGACGGAAATTTCGTCAAACGGGTTCATCGACATTTTTACGTTGGCAAGATCAACACCCGATCCGTCCGCTTTGACGCGCACTTTCACGTTGTAATCAATCACGCGTTTGACAGGTACAAGCACCTTCATGAGCGTTCTCTCCTTGGTTACTGCGCGCCCTGTTTGGCCGCGCGATTCAATTCTCTTGAGCAGGTTTAGCGAAAGCACTTGCGGCGAAACAGGGAAAAATCGTCCTTTATCGACCTAAGAACGCCGCGTTTCCGGGTGTTAGCGCTGTCAACCTCTCAGCGGTTCGCCCCCGGCACCCAAAGCACATCATCCTTGCCGCCATTGTTCGACATCCGGGCCGCGACAAAGAACCAATCACTCAGCCGATTCAGGTATTTCACAGCCGCCGGGTTGATTTCTTCCTGTTCTGCCAAAAGCACGGCCAGCCGTTCCGCGCGCCGTGCCACGGTGCGGCAGACATGCAGATGGGCAGCCAGCGCGGTGCCGCCGGGCAGGATAAAGCTGCGCAGCGGATCAAGGCTGGTGTTCATCACGTCAATCTCGGCTTCCAGCCGGTCAACCTGTGCGCTTGCCAATCGCAGGGGCGGATACTCCGCATCCTTGTCCGCCGCCATATCAGGGCGGCACAGGTCCGCGCCCAGATCAAACAGATCATTTTGAATGCGCGAAAGGGCGGCATCGGTTTCCCCGGTTGCTTCCAAACGGGCCACCCCGACAAAGCAGTTCAATTCATCCGAGGTGCCATAGGCTTCTACCCGCGCATTATATTTCGCCACGCGGTCCCCGTTGCCAAGCGCGGTTGTGCCGCTGTCACCGGTGCGCGTGTAGATCTTGTTCAGGACAACCATCAGCCAAATCCTCCGCGCAGCCAGACAAAGCCGACAATCAACAACACGGCAACAAACTGGGCACCGATCCGATAGCGCATCAACTTGTTGGCGTTCTTTTTGTTAAAGGCCCCGCCACCGGCAAATCCACCCAGACCGATCATCAAAATGATGGCAACGGCACAGACCGCCAGTAGCAGAATAATAAACAGCGGATCATCAGTCATCGGGCATCCCTTCGGCTTGTCCTGAAAGATGTAGCCGGTGAAGCGCACAACGCAAGGCTTGTCAGCGGCTCAATACCCAATCCAGGGCACGGGTGGGCAGGATACGGCGCAGCATACCAGACAGATAGGTCGGCAGTGTGACGTAATAGCGCGGGCGGGGCCGGGGGCTTTCAACCGCGTGGATCAGCCGTTTGGTAACGGCGTCAGGGGGCAGCTCGAAGCGGTCCGGCCCGGATGATTCGTAGAGCCGTTTCAACAGGGAGCGCTGATATTGCTCTGCGCGGGCGGAGTTTTTCCAATCCACCCAGCGTTCAAAATGCGGAATCGAATTGACCCTGATCTTTGAGGTCACCGGTCCGGGTTCAATCAGACAGATATGCACACCGGTCCCGCGCATTTCGATGCGCAACGTGTCGGTCAGCCCCTCAAGCGCAAATTTGGTGGCGTTATAGGCACCACGCCACGGCATGGTGACAAACCCCAAAACGGAAGAACATTGCACAATGCGCCCACAGCCCTGTGCCCGCATCACCGGAATCACCGCGCGGGTCAGGCTGTGCCAGCCGAAAAAGTTGCTCTCGAAAATCGCGCGCAGGGCATCTGTTGGCAAATCCTCAACCGCGCCGGGCAAACCATGTGCGCCGTTGTTGAACAACGCATCCAAAGTGCCACCGGTCGCTTTCAATACCTCGGCCAATGCGCTCTGAAGTGTCGCTTCATCCGTGTAATCCAGAAGCGGTGCCTCGAACCCTTCTTCTTTTAATCTTGCGCAATCTTCGGGTTTGCGACAGGCGGCAAACACCCGCCAGCCCTGTGCGCGCATGCCATGGGCCGCGTCATAACCGATGCCGCTGGAGCAGCCAGTGATCAGGATCGACTTTGCAGGGGGGACGTCAGACATGAAAAAAGCCTCCGGTTGGGAAGGCTTTCATCGCGTGCAATGCTCTGGATGGCAAGTTCAGCCGTTGGTCAGCAGGAAATCCGCCATCCAACCGCCGGTGCCGCCGTCAAGTGGCTGAAACCGGACCCAGCCATTGCCGTCGTCCTGAATGATCTTCACCTGATCACCCTGCACCAGCCGCGACACCACGCCAAAATCCGTGCCCGGTCCGCCGCGCACATTCACGCGGTTGCCGGTTACGGTGCGAATATCCTCAGAGCTGCCCGCGTCTGTGCCGCGCAGATCGGATACGCCGTCTGTCGGGTCAATCAGGCTGGGGATGATCGCCGGTGTATCAGCGGAAGAGGTCACAAGGCTGGCATTCTGCGGCACGAGTTCAGCGTCAGTTGCGGCAAAGCCGCTATCGCTCTCTGTCGCAACATCACCCAAGGATGTCAGGTTCAGCGACACCCGCGTCACGCCATTGTCCAGAGGCGGGTCTGTGTCCACCACAGGTTTTGGGGCGGCGGCAACCACAACTGGTTCAGGCTGGGTGTAGATCTTTTTCTGGGTAACGACGGGGGCCGGTTCAGCCGCTTCAAGCCGCGCCTGTTTAATCGCGCTGGCATCAAAATCAGACCCGCCACTCATTTCATAAAAGGTCCAGCCCAAAAAGCCGAACGAAACCAAAATAAACCTTACCATCGTTACATCCCCGAGAATCTTCGTGTTACAAGCATAACACGTATTGCAGCTAAATGGTTCAATACCGCGTAAAATTCCTGAGTGCGCGGGGGAAACGACAAAAACTTCTCCCCCGTGGCATCTGTGCCGCGCTGCGGTGAACTTTGGCCAAACGACCGCTTGCTGTGGCTCGAAGGCGCCGCTACAAAACCTGCCATGTCAGATGTAACCACCCCCCCCGAGACCGACCCGAAAAACGTCTCTGAACCGCTGCGCCTTGCGCTGGGCGAACGCTATCTGACCTATGCATTATCGACGATCATGCACCGCGCCCTGCCGGATGCCCGCGACGGGTTGAAACCGGTCCACCGCCGGATTCTCTATGCGATGCGCGAGCTGCGTTTGGCCTCAAACGGCGGGTTCCGTAAGTCTGCCAAGATCTCCGGCGATGTGATGGGGAACTATCACCCGCATGGTGACGCCGCGATCTATGATGCGATGGCGCGTCTGGCACAGGATTTCAACGTTCGCTATCCGCTGGTCGACGGGCAGGGCAACTTTGGCAACATCGACGGCGATAACCCCGCCGCCAGCCGCTATACCGAGGCGCGGATGACCGCCGTGGCCGAGGCCATGCTGGAAGGGCTCAACGAGAACGCGGTTGATTTTCGCGAAAACTATGACGGGACGCTGACCGAGCCTGTCGTCCTGCCGGCACAGTTCCCGAATCTGCTGGCCAATGGGTCGACCGGTATCGCCGTGGGCATGGCGACCAATATCCCGCCGCATAACATTTCCGAATTGTGTGATGCCTGTATCCACATGATCAAAGTGCCCGATTGCCGCGATGAAACCCTGTTGAACTATGTTCCCGGCCCCGATTTCCCGACCGGCGGTGTCATTGTCGAACCCAAGGAAAACATCGCAACCGCCTATGCCACGGGCAAGGGCGGCTTCCGGCTGCGCTGCCGTTGGGAGGTGGAGGATCTGGGGCGCGGGCAGTGGCAGATTGTGGTCACCGAAATTCCCTATCAGGTGCAAAAGTCCAAGCTGATTGAAAAGATCGCAGAACTTATCCAGATCAAGAAGATCCCGATTCTGGCTGATGTGCGCGACGAATCTGCCGAAGATTTGCGCATGGTGATCGAACCGCGTTCCAAAAACGTTGATCCCGAAGTGCTGATGGGCATGTTGTTCCGCAACTGTGACCTTGAGGTGCGGTTTTCGCTGAACATGAACGTTTTGATCGACGGGGTAACACCCAAGGTCTGTTCGATGAAGGAAGTGCTGCGCGCTTTCCTTGATCACCGCCGCGAGGTCTTGCAGCGCCGCTCGACCCACCGGATGGAAAAGATTGACCACCGCCTTGAGGTGCTGGAAGGCTTTATCATTGCCTTCCTCAACCTTGACCGTGTGATCGACATCATCCGTTATGACGATGACCCCAAGGCCGCACTGATGCGCGAGGATTGGGGCCGCGATCATGTGCGCGCCATGAATGAATCGGATTATGTGTCTCCCCCTGCCGGGGAGGGCGAGCTGTCAGAAGTGCAGGCCGATGCGATCCTGAACATGCGTCTGCGGTCGTTGCGCCGTCTGGAAGAGCTGGAGCTGCTGCGCGAGCAATCCGCACTGATGGAAGAACGCGCAGGGCTTGAGGATCTGCTGGAAAGCGAAGACCTGCAATGGCAAAGCATTACAGATCAGTTGCGCGCGACGAAAAAGCAGTTTGGCAAAGATTGGATCATCGACGGGGTTCCCTGTGGCAATCGCCGCACGACATTTGCCGAAGCGGGCGTGATCGAAGAGGTGCCGCTTGAGGCGATGATCGACCGCGAACCGATCACGGTTGTCTGTTCCGAAATGGGCTGGATTCGCGCAATGACCGGCCATATCGACCTGAACCGCGAGCTGAAGTTCAAGGACGGCGACGGGCCGGGATATATCTTTCACGCCGAAACCACTGACCGTTTGCTGGTCTTCGGTTCGAACGGCCGGTTCTATACCCTTTCCGCCTCAACCCTGCCCGGCGGGCGCGGCATGGGGGAACCGGTGCGCCTGATGGTGGATCTGCCCAATGAGGCACAGATCGTGGCGCTGTTCATCCACCAGCCGGATCGCAAACTTTTGGTGGCCTCTTCTGCGGGGGACGGGTTCGTGGTGCCGGAAAACGACGTGGTGGCGCAGACACGGTCGGGCAAACAGGTGTTGAACGTGCGCGGTGATACCACGGCGCTGATCTGTAAGCCGACGTCGGGGGATGCGGTGGCGACGGTGGGTGAAAACCGCAAGGTTCTGGTTTTCGCTCTGGACGAGCTGCCCGAAATGGCCCGCGGCAAAGGGGTACGTTTGCAGAAATACAAGGACGGTGGGTTGTCGGATGCCACCAGTTTTGTCCTTGAGGACGGGCTAAGCTGGCTGGATCCTGCCGGGCGCACGCGCACTGAAGTGGATCTAAGTGAATGGACCGGCAAACGCGCCAGCGCCGGACGGATGGCCCCGCGTGGTTTCCCGCGTGATAACAAGTTCACCTGATCGCTGCGCTGATGAGCGACACCCAACCTCTTAACAGCCCTTGGCACGCCGCGCCACAACCTGAGGATGTCCCCGTGGGGACATCTGCGAAAATCGGGATGACTGTTGAGTTTAGCGGCAAACGTGGTGCGCTGTTCTGGCTGGCTTTGAAAACCGGTTTCTTCACAATCTTAACACTTGGATTTTATCGCTTCTGGATGAAAACCCGGCTGCGGCGCTGGTATTGGTCCGCGATCCGCCCCGGCGGCCATGCGATGGAATATACCGGCGATCCGATGGAAAAGCTGTTGGGTTTTTTTATCGCGGTGGTGATCCTCACGTTCTACATTGGCATCGTGAACCTCTTGCTGATGTTCATCAGCTTCTCGGTCTTTAATTCCTCCGTCATCGGCTATCTGCTGAGCTTTGCCGGGGTGATCCCGATCTGGTTCTATGCCCGCTATCGCGCCCGTCGTTACGTGCTGGCCCGGACCCGTTGGCGCGGGGTGCGCTTCGGGTTGGAGAAAGGCGCATGGGGCTATGCCATCCGCGCCCTGTGGTACTGGTTCCTGACGATCATCACAGCGGGCATCCTGTGGCCGCGCATGACCTTTCTGTTGGAGAAATACAAAACCGACCGGACGTTTTTCGGGTCGGCCAGACTGGTGCAGGGCGGACGTTGGCAGATGCTTTACCATGCAGCCGTGCCTTTGCTGGCCAGTCTGGTGGTGATGGCGGGGGCGGCGCTCTGGACCATTCAGTTTGATCCGGTTTTTGACGGTATGGAGATCGACGGCAGGGCGCTGGCGAACGAGATCGAGGAACTTGCCGCCGGAGATTGGTCTGGATTCGATCTGAACCGGCCTGAACGCTTGCTGTTATTGCCACTGGCGCTGGCGGGCGTTCTGTTTGGCATGATCTATTACAATTGGGCCAGCAAACGGATGATGGCCAACCACAAATCCGCCAATGGCATTCAGTTTGCTTCGGCTCTTAGTGGGCTGCGTGTCACCTTGATCTATGTTTTGGGCAATTTCATCGCCTATCTGATGCTGCTGCTGGGCATTGTCGCGCTGGTGTTACTGGCGGTGGCGCTGTTCTCGGGCGGCTTCCCGGTTTTCGAAGAAATACCGGGGGCGGCGCTGATGGCCGGTCTGCCGCGCTGGGTGTCGCTGGTTCTTTTGGCGGCCTTATACCTGTCGTTTTTCTTGCTCTGGGGCGTGCTTTATAACACCTTCGTCACCTTTCCGCTGATGCGCCATATGGCACGCACCACCAGCCTGCCGGTGGTTGTTGGCTTGCCCCTGATCAGCCAACGCGCGCGGGATGAATTTGCCGAGGCCGAAGGCTTTGCCGAAGCGCTGGATCTGGGGGCCGCAATATGAGTGTTGGCTTTGACGGTCTGGGGGCGGCTTACTTCGACGGTGACAGCCCGGAACCGCAAGAGGTCTCTCTGCATGTTGCGGCGGGGATTTTGCAGATCGGGTTGGACGATGGCATGATCCTGCGCTGGCCGGTGGAAGAGGTGCGGCGACTGCCGGATCTGGCGGACAGCAACACGGTGATCCTGCGCCGCACAACCGACCCTTTGGCGCGGCTTCATGTAAGGGATCAAAGCCTGTTGAAGCATCTGCCGCAGTTGACCCGCCGCGCGCCGCCAAAAGGGCGCGGGCGATTGGCGGCTTGGGCCATTGCCGCAGTGGCTGCGGTCGGGGTGCAGATTTTTGTGCTGGTGCCGTTATTGGCGGATAATCTGGCGGGGTTCATTCCACCCGAAGGGGAGCGCGCGCTGGGCGAGGCAACCTTTGGCCAGATCCGCGAGGCACTGGATGAAACCGGCCTGAACCCGCTGAACATTTGCGAAGGGACAGAGGGGGTTGCCGCGCTGGAGACCTTGGTGCAGCGCCTTGGCGGCGATAATGACCTGCGTCAGGAAATTTCCCTGTCGGTGCTGGATCACGATATGGTGAATGCCTTTGCACTGCCAGGTGGTTTTGTGGTGCTGTTTCGCGGCCTGATTGAAGCGGCAGAAGGGCCGGACGAACTGGCCGCTGTATTGGCCCATGAGATTGGCCATGTGGTCAGCAGCGACCCAACGCGCCACGCGCTGCGCTCTGCCGGGTCGATCGGGATATTGGGGCTGTTGTTTGGGGATTTCGCCGGTGGTGCAGCGGTGCTGTTCCTGACCGAACGGCTGATCTCTGCACAGTACAGTCAGGCAGCGGAAACCGGCGCTGATGCCTTTGCCCATCGGGCGCTGGCAGAGGCCGGCATCAACCCGGGTGCGCTGGGCGATATGTTTGCCACCTTCCGCGAAAAGCACGGGGATGCAGATGCGGTGACCGCGCATTTCCTAAGCCATCCCGCATTGGACAAGCGGATCGCGGCTGCGCGTGGCGCGGTTGAAACGGGGGCGGAGTATACCCCGTCGATGTCTGCGGCGGATTGGGCTGCGGTGCAGAATATCTGCAAGTAGGTATTTGGTTCATTGGATTTGATGTCTGAGAATGGGGCGCTGTCCGCTTGGCGCGATGCGATCCTGCATCAGGACCACAAACGGCAATGGATTGCGCCAGAGCAGGCGCTGCGCTATCGCAGGGAAAGCTGCCAAACGGGGATTACCAACTTATGACACGTCTCTTTGCGATTCTGATCAGCATGACCATGCTTGTGGCCTGCAACGGCGCGCGTGATTTACAGAATGCTCCGGTGCCGCTGGGGGATTTCAATCTGGTGCATAACATCGCTGTCGCTCCCAAGGCTTTCAAAGGGCCGCTAAGCCGGGAAGTCAGCGAAGAGGAGCTGACCAAGGCGCTGACGGATGCCACGGCTGAACGGTTTGGCCGCTACGCAGGTGCGCGGGATTATCATTTCGGGATGAGCATCGAGGGATATGTGCTGGCCCAGCCCGGCATCCCGCTGGTGTTTGCGCCAAAATCGATTCTGGTGATCAACCTGACGGTTTGGGATGATGCGAAAAACCTGAAACTCACGCCAAAACCGCATCAGATCACAGTGCTGGAATCGCTGGATCAGGGGCCGATTGTCGGATCGGGCTATACCAAATCTGCACAAGAACAGCTGAAGAACCTCAGCCAGAATGCAGCCAAACAGATCGAGACCTATCTTGTGAAGCAAAACAAGGAAAAAGGCTGGTTCAATGGCGGTGGCGAAACAGTCGCAGCCACGGAATAGCGCCCGCGTTGAAACACGCTTGATTTTACTGTCCAGACCCAATACATCGCCCGCCATAACGCTTGTCAGATATTCTCTGGCAGATTCCATACCGGGCCCGTGTGGCCCCTCAATAAACAAAGGGTGCTACCACCATGGCAAAGGAAAAGTTTGAACGCACGAAACCGCACGTCAACATCGGCACAATCGGCCACGTTGACCACGGCAAGACCACGCTGACTGCTGCGATCACCAAATATTTCGGTGACTTCAAAGCCTATGATCAGATCGACGGCGCGCCCGAAGAAAAAGCACGCGGCATCACCATCTCCACCGCCCACGTGGAATATGAGACAGAGACACGC